>ERZ772766.24-NODE-24-length-111545-cov-12.037295_pt1 | contig 111545 bp, 89 predicted proteins | sample MGYA00511379_ERZ772766 | MGnify/ENA primary metagenome ERZ772766 (study PRJEB29015, sample SAMEA2737895) | human oral metagenome | biome: human oral; feature: human-associated habitat; material: dental | place: China | collected 2116 ... | reverse complement strand
GATCACCCAAAGCCTACGGGCTGGGCCTGGGCTTGGTGACGGTGCCATTGACATTGCTGGTGACACTGGCCGCCTGGCTGTCCTGACAGAAACCGGGCTGCTACAGATTTTGTGGACAGTGACGAAAAACCTTGGATCATGGATTGGGCCGCTGTCTTGATTTGTTTCCATTCCCGTCAGATTTCATTCGGGACGCGGCACCCGATCGAGGATTGAAACCCGGTGTGAATGCAGTCTCAGCTGCGCTTAAAACCGTTGAAGACATCCACAAGTCGATCACTCGACACCCGAAACGAATTAACGGATCAGGACACTGGGAACTGTCACAGAACTCATGCCCGGCTGCGGAACGGTTGGTGGCCGGGGTCGCAGTCGGCTTCCCACAACTTCCCAGGGCATTGAGTTGGGTGGGAAGTTCTTGGGGCCGGGGATCTTCTTGATGCTGGGGTCGTGTTGAAACCGTGGTGACTTGGGGTTGGGTCTGCTTTTCGGCTGCGGGATGGTTTCGACTCAGCCGTTCGCTTCGCTCACGTGCTGGCTCAACCAGCTTCAGAGAGGGGGGAAGTTGGTTGAGCCGGCTTGCTCGCTCTGCGAGCGGGTCGTGTTGAAACCGTGGTGACTTGGGGTTGGGTCTGTTTCTCGGCTGCGGGATGGTTTCGACTCAGCCGTTCGCTTCGCTCACGTGCTGGCTCAACCAGCTTCAGAGAGGGGGTGTTCGCGTGCTGGCTTTAGTCGTTGAGCCTGATTTCCCGGTCGCAGCGGGCGATCACCGCCGGGTCGTGGGTGATCACCAACATGGGGATGCGTTTCCTGACCTCGGCCAGGACCTCGCAGATGGCGTCGCGGGTGGTTGCGTCCAGGCTGGAGGTCACCTCGTCGAGCACCAGCAGCCGAGCCCCCGAAACCAGGACCCGGGCGATCGCGAAGCGCTGCAGCTGGCCTCCCGACAGCTGCCGCGGGCGGCGGGTTTCCCAGCCGGGTGGCAACCCGACCAGCTCGGCCGCCTCTTTGACGCCCGTTCCCGCTCCGCCGAGTCGCACTGCCCTGGTCCGGGCGCGCGCCAGGGACCGCCCGAGCGACCACGCCGGGTTCACCGAGGTCGCGGGATCCTGCGGTACCCACCCGATCGTCCCGCGCGCTGACCGGGGCCAGTCATCCAGCTTCGCCGGCAGAGCCATCCCGGCAACGGTCACCTCGCCGTCGCGCCGCGGCCAGAGCCCGACGAGGGTCCGCGCCACCGTCGACTTTCCCGAACCGGACGGTCCCGTCAACGCCACCGCCTCCCCTTCGAGAACGTCCAGGTCCAGGCCGGTCACGGGGGGATCTGCCAGCCCGGGCGCGCCCGCCGTCAACGACCGTACGCACAGCACGGGCTCCGCGTCCCCTCGCGTTCTGCCGTCTCGCGATGCTCCCGGGCGGTCCGCGGTCACGACCTCCCGCGCCGGGACCCCGTTGGTGAGACGCCCGTCACGCATCTCCACCACCCGGCTGGTCAGGCGCGCCGCCACCGCGGGGTCGTGGGTGATCACCAGCAGCGTGGCGTCCAACTCCGTCATGAGCCGTTCCACCAGACCCAGGGCGGCGTCGACGGCCGACGGGTCGAGCCCGGCGGTCGGTTCGTCGAGCACCAGCAGCTCGGGGCGGCGCGCCAGGGCGCGGGCCAGCGCCACCCGCCGCCGCTGCCCGCCCGACAGCTCCGTCGGGAAACGGTTCAGGAAATCGCGGGTCGTCGGCAGCCCGAAGACCTCCAGGGCCTCGTCGCGGAGCCGCTGAGCATCCTCACCCGATTCCTGCGACAACTCCGTCATCAGGTAACCGATGCGGCGGGTCGGGGTCAGTGCCCCGGCCGGGTCCTGGTCCAGCCGGGCGATGTGGCGCCGCAGCTTCCGCAACGTCCCGGGGGAGGCCAACCGGCCATCGGCAACGACGGGCACACCCAGCACCGTCACGTTTCCCGCCGCCAGTTCCAGACCGGGCGCCACCGAACCCAGCAGGGCCAGGGACAGGGTTGATTTCCCGGAGCCGGATTCCCCTACGAGGCCGACCCGCTCGCCCCGGTCCACGGCGAGGGCGGTTCCATCCAGGATCGTCCCGGCGGCCGAACGGATCCGCAGGTCGTCCACCTGCACGGCTGGTTCAGTCACGGCGACCTCCGAGGGCATCGACGAACAGGTTCACGGGCACCGTCAACGCCACCATCGCACCCAACGGGGCCAGCACCGCCCACGGGTTGAGACCCAGCCCGTCGAGGTTCCGCGACACCATCGTCGGCCACAGGAAACCGGACTCGGCTGCGGTGGTGCCGAGGAAGGAAATGGTGGCCATCAGGTAGAGGGCGGTGATCGTCGCCAACCCCAGGTCGGCCAGGACGGGACGCAGTAGCACCGGCATCACCTCCCGGACCAGCGCCACTGATGTCCTGTCGCCGGCCACCCGGGCCTGTTCGAAGAATGCAGCCCCCAGCAGCGGCTCCGCGGCCGCCCGGTAGTAGCGGGACGTGAACGGCAGGGTCAGGGCGGTTGCGATCGGGATGGTGGCGTACAGCGACGCCCCGGCTCGCTGATAAACCACCAGCGAGGCAACGATCATTGGTGTGACCAGGACGACGTCCAGGACGAACCGCACGAACCAGGCTCCCCGGGCCCGGGTGGCGAGCCACAAACCGGCGGCCAGCCCGACGCCCTGCGAGACCACCGCGGTCAGGAGGGCCGCGACCAGCAGCGCCCGGCCGCCCTCCAGGAGCTGGGGCAGCACCGGCCGTCCCAGGTAGTCGTGCCCCAGTCCGCCCGGGCCCCCCGTCGAATAGGCGAAGGCCGTCGTGGCCGCGGAATCCCCGATGGCCGGCGCCAGCCACGGGGCGGCCACGGTGACAAGCACCATCAGCAGGGCGATGCCGCCCCAGATCCTCGCTGAAATGCTCACCTCACACCACCGCAACCATGCGTTCCTGGCGCACCGACAGCGCATCCGCGACGGTGAAGGCCACCACCGCGACCACCATCATCAGCGCCCCCGCGGCCATCACCACCGGCACCTCCCTGTCCCCGACGGCCCGCACCAGCGCGAACCCCAGACCGGGGAAGGAGGTCACGGTCTCGACCACCACGGCCCCACCCAGCAGGTAGGGGATCGTCTGCGCGAGCAACTGCAGGACGCCGGGAGCCACCGACGGCAGCAGGTGCCTGGACAGCACCCGTCGCCGCGTCAGGCCCGCCAGTTCCGCCTCGCGCACGTAGGGGGCTGCGGCGTGGGTGGCCACCAGGGCCTGGACGCGACGGGTCAAGGACGCGGAACACACCAGCCACAGCGACAGCGCCGGCATCACCAGGCAGACGGGGTTCTCCCACACCGTGCGACCCGCACCGGGAACCGACAGCACCGGCAGCCAGCGGGTCCACACCGCCAGGACGGCCAGCAGCGCGATCGCCACCACGAACTCCGGTATCGCGGCAGCGGCCACCGAGATCCCCGTCAGGAACCGGCTGACCGGATGCCTCGGACGCGCCCCGGTGACGACCGCGACGGGCAGGGTGACCAGCACCAACCCCAGCAGCACCACCGCGGCCAGGCTAAGCGACGCCAGGACCGGTTGCGTGATCGTCTCGGCCACGGGCCGGGACGTGATGAGCGTGGTCCCGGGATCCCCCCGCAGGATGCCCGCCACCCATTCCAGGTAGCGTTCCAGGACGGGCCGGTCCAGGCCCATCCGGGCCCTGGCCGCCTCCACCGCGGCGGCCCCGTTCTTTGAGGCGCTCGCAGTCGCCGCGTCCCCGGGCAGGGCCTGGATCAGCAGGAACAGCAAAAACGAGGCCGCCAGGCACTGGGTCGCGGAGCGCGCCAGCCGCCGCAACAACCAACCGGTGAGGGTGGGTCGCTGCGGCGACGCGTCGATGGTTCTTCCCAAGGCCGGATCAGCCGACCGGGTTGAAGGTGGCCTTCGTCAGCCAGGGAACCGACTGGACGGAGGTGAAGTTCTCCAGCCCGGCCCGGTACGCCGAGACCTGCTTCTGGTAGCCCCAGATCAGGTCACCGCCCTGGTCGTGGATTTCCTTGCTGATCTCGCCCACCAGCTTCTTCTGTTCGGCCGCGTCCAGGGTGGCGGTGGCCTTCGCCAGGTTCTGCTGGATCGTCTCGGAGGTGAAACCGGACAGGTTGAAGGGATAGTCGGGCATGACCTGGCTGCGGAACTCGGTGATGGGGTTGCGGTTGATCCAGGAGGCGGTCGCCGCCTGCGCCTGGTGCAGCTCGGCAGGGTTGCTGTAGTAGGTCTGCGGGTCGCGTTTGTCGACGGTGACCTGCACCCCCACCTCGGCGAACTCCTGGGCCATCAACTCGGCCGAGGAAACCATGCCCGGCATGACGTCGGCTGCGACGATCGTGAAGGACGTGACCCCCTTCTCCGCGAAGATGCGTTTGGCCTCCTCCTTGTTGGCCACAGTCTGGGCCACATCCTCCGGGTAGTTGTCGTAGCCCCTGCCGAGCATGTCGTTGGCGACCTCACCGGTGGATCCGAGGACGGTGTTGACCAGCTTGTCCCGGTCCACGGCGAGTTTCGCGGCCCGCCGCACCTCCGGGTCGTTGAAGGGTGCGACGCGGGTGTTGAGGGCCAGTTCCAGGGCGGACGCGGACTCCAGAGTGGCGTCGGCCACCTTGACGTTGGGAGCCCCGGACAGGGTCGTGAGGGCAGCCGAGTTGAGGCTGGTGGCGAGGTCGATCTCGCCGGTGCGCAGGGCGTTGGCCTGGGCCGTGGAGTCGGGGATCGGCACCATCGTGACCTGCGGGATGGACGGGGTGCCGTCCCAGTACTTGTCGTTGGCGTGCAGCTGGTAGCCGGTGCCGGGGTCCCCCTTGTCGACGACGAAGGGGCCGGCGCCGATACCGGTGAACTTGCCCTTCGGGGCGATGGCGGAGAACATTCCCAGCGAGGATTCGAGGAAATCGGATGCGGGCTTCTTCAGTTTCAGCGTCGCCGTCGACCCGGATGCACTGGAGGCCTCGAAGTCGATGCCGGAGTACAGGCTGGCGTAGCTGGGGGACTGGGCGAAATGGGAGAGGGAATCCAGGACGTCCTGCCCGGTGGCGGCGGTGCCGTCGGAATAGGTCAGTCCGTCGCGCAGCGTGACGGTCCACTCATCGGCGGTGGCGTTGGGTTCGATGGACTTGGCCAGGGACAGCGCCGCCCCCTTCTTGGTCATGACCGCCAGGGAGTCGTAGACGTTGAACGCCAGCAGCATCGAGCCCGGTGAGGTGGCGGTTACCGGGTCGAGGGAATCAGTCGGCGCGAAGAGTGCCCCGATCCTGACCGGCTGTGAGGGGCCCGAGGCCGACGGGGAGCTGCCACCGGAACCGGATGCGCATCCTGTCAGCCCCAGGGCGACGGCCACTATGACGGCGCCCAGACGCAATCTCCAAGGTTTCATCGTTTCTGCTTTCTCGTGTCGCTGTTGGTTTTCTCTGTTTCGGGTTCAGACCAGGGACCATCCGCTGGCGCTGCTCCGGTACTCCCAGAAGTCTCGGTAGGGGCCATCGACGCCCACCAGGTCCTCGTGCCGGCCCTGCTGCGCGACCCGGCCGTCGGCCCCCAGCACCACCACCTGGTCGGCGGCGGCGATGGTTTCCAGCTTGTGGGCGATGACGATGAGGGTGGAGGAGCGTCTCAACTCCTCCATGGCGGCCACGATGTTCGCCTCGTTCTCGGCGTCGAGGGCGCTGGTGGCCTCGTCGAGGAGCACGATGGGTGCCCGTTTCAGCAGGGCGCGGGCGATGGAGACGCGCTGCCGTTCGCCACCGGACAGGGCCCGGCCGCCCTCACCGACCCGGGTTTCCCAGCCACCGGGGAGCCGTTCGACGATCTCCGTCACCCCGGCGAGGTCGGCGGCGTGGCGCACCTCGTCGTCGGTGGCGTCCTGGCGGCCCAGGCGGATGTTGGCTTCCAGGGTGTCGTCGAACAGGTAGACGTCCTGGAAGACCATCGACAGCTGCGACATCAGGTCCTCGGTGGTCAGGTTCTTCACGTCCACCCCGCCGACCCTGAGCTGCCCGGAGTCGACGTCGTAGAACCGTGCGACCAGGCGGGCGATGGTGGTTTTTCCGCTGCCTGAAGGGCCGACGAGGGCGCACATCGAACCGCTGGGCACCGTCATTGAGATTCCGCGCAGCACCGGCACGTCGGCCTGGTACCCGAAGTCGACGTCGACCAGTTCGACGCTGCCGCCGGAGGGTGTCTCGGGGGAGGTGTCGGGTTCGGGCAGCACGGGGGAGTCCATGACCTGATCGATGTGGTTCATCATCTGCCGGCGCTCCTCGAAACCGATCATCATGGCCCCGATGTCGTTCAGCATCGTCATGAACCGCAGGCACATGCCGATGGTGACGATCGCCTGGAGCGGGGCGAGTTGCGACGACAGCGCCAGGGCGGCGGACAGGACGATCATGGAGATCACCACGAGCTGGGCGAAGGCGCCGTTGACCATGTTGCCGACGGCCTCCCACCAGAAAGCGCGCCGCGAGTCGCGGTGGTTGTTGTCGAATGCCGTCCTGAGGCCCGGCGGGTTCGGTGCGTTGCAGGAACGCAAAGCCCCCTGACAGCGGGAGAACTCGATGATGCGGGCAGCCAGTTCGACCTCGGAGGGTTCGGCGATGGCCTTGCCGTGGTTCAGGAGGCGCCGTCCGATGACGAGACCCAGGGCCAGCACGGGAGCCGCACAGGCCAGCAGCAGACCGAGCCGCCAGTCCCAGAACCAGGCGCCGATCCCGATCACGACGCAGGAGGCCATGTTGACCCGCAGCTTGTACAGGAAGTGTGCCACCGACTCTGACAGGGACATCATCTCCTGACTGGCCATCCGCGACATCCAGCCCGCCGACGACGGATCGAACCAGGACAGGGGCAGCCTCGCGACCTTGTCACCGATGCTGTGATGGACGTTCTGCATGAAACCGAGCGCACCCACGTACCCGGTGCGGGTGCCCATGAAGTCGATGACGAGGGTGACGACGGCGATGACGAGCAGAACCACCAGCCAGCCACCGAAATCCAGTCCCCAACTCGGGGTACCCGTCGTCAGGGCGACGGAGGCGGGGAGCAGGGCCAGCAGCGCGAACCCGGCCAGTGCCCCGGCCGCCACACCAATGGTGAGTCCCGTGGACAACTGCCGCCACTGGGGCGGTGTCATGAGGCGGCGGTAGCGGGGCAGCAGCGCGTTGCGGTTGATGTCGCTCATCGGTGGTCCTCCTCGGCTGAGGCGGTGCGCAGCTCGCCGCTCTGGTGCAGCAGCGCCCGGTAGTGGGGTTCGTCGAGCAGCTCCTCGTGGCTGCCGACCGCTCGGATGCGTCCTCGCTCCATCACCACGATCCGGTGGGCTCCCCGGATGGCGGCGGGCCGGTGGGCGATCACCAGTACGGTGCGGCCCTTCACCAGGGTGCTCAGGGCCTGCTGGATCTCGGCTTCGGACTCGGGATCCGCGAAGGCGGTGGCCTCGTCGAGGAGCAGCACGGGGGCGTCGACCAGGAGCGCCCTGGCGATCGCGATCCGCTGCTCCTGCCCGCCGGACAGCGAGGTGTCGGTGCCGATGACGGTGTCGTAACCCTCGGGAAGCGACATCACGAAGTCGTCGATCCTGGCCATTCTCGCGGCCTCCCGGATCTCGTCGATGCTCGCCTCCGGACGGCCCAGGGCGATGTTGTCGCGGATGGTGGCCCGCAGCAGCTGAGCGTCCTGGAGCACGAACGAGACGTGCGAGTAGAGGGTCTCCTCGGTCAGCTGCCTCAGGTCGACGCCCCCGAGCCGGATGTTCCCGGAATCCGGATCGGCGAAACGGGCGATCAGCGTGGCCAGGGTCGACTTGCCGGAACCTGAGGGGCCGAGCAGGGCCGTCACGGTTCCCTCCTCCAGGGTGAGGCTGACGTCGTCGACGGCGAGGGTCTGGCCGTAGGAGAAGGTGACGTGGTCGAGTTCGACGGTGCACCCCTGGGGGACCTGAGAGGTCTCGGGGTAGGGCAGAACGGGGGTGTCGAGGATGTTGCACAGCCGGATCGCCGCGGCCCCGGCCATCTGGTAGGACCAGGAGATCGAGGAGACGACCTGCACGGCACCGGGGAGCACCAACGCGATCAGCGTGGCCGCTAGCACCTTGGGCAACGTGACCACCCCGGCCTGGATCAGCAGGGCCCCGCCCCCCAGGTTCACCACGAGCAGCAGCGGAATGGAGATCCACGCCATGGAGACGCAGCTGATCGATACCAGGGGCAGCGCCCAGGCACGGAAGAACCGGGAGAACTCGTCGGCGGAATCCACGTAGGCGGAGTGCGCCCTACCTACCCGCCCGAAGGCCTTGACCACCGAAATCCCGGCGACGAACTCGGCCATGGTGGAGGAGACCTTCGCCAGTTTCGCGTCCATCTCCGCGGTCTTCTCCGGCATGCCCTTCATGGAGACGGCGTAGGTGGCCATGTGCAGCGGGATCGTGGCGATGCTGAGCAGCCCCAGCCGCCAGTCCAGCCAGAACGCCAGGCAGAGCAGGGCCAGCGGGGTCACCACCGCGTTGAGGATCTCGACGGGGCCGTGGGCGATCACGGTGTGGACGGCGCGGGTGTCGTCCTGGACGCCCTTGCGGATCAGGCCCGAGGTCGACTCGGTGAACCACGACAGCGGGGCCCGTGCCAGGCGCTGCGCGATGCCGCGCTGCAACTGGTCGCGCAACCTCAGGTCGGCGACGTGGGTGATGAGCAGGCCGACGAAGTACAGCAGCAGCTGGCCGGAGAAGGCACCGATCAGCAGTCCGATCACCGCCCATGCCCGGTCGGCGTCGACGGCGGTGCCGGCGCTGTGGGCGGCCAGCAGGAGGTCACCGAGCTGGACGAGGGCGAGGTATGGGGCGGTCGTGAGAATGGCCGAGGCGATCACGAACGCCTGTCCCAGCCGTTGCAGTCTGCGCACCGGGGCGGCCAGGCGCTTGATCGCCGCCTGCCCCTCCTGCGCCTTCCGCTTGTTCTCCGCCCTCGGATCTGTCTGTTGGTCCGGTTCGACGCGTTCAAGTTCCTGCGTCGTCATGAGTTACACCTCGAAAGATTGGGAAATGGTCTTCAGTATTCAATGAGGTTCACCTTAACGCCACGCTGTGACGTGGGCAACGAGTACGTTAACCGCATGAGATCACACGGGAGGCGCACCGGCCCGAAACCGGGCTTCACCCACGATGACGTCGTCACGGCCGCGTTGGAGATCGGGATCCGGGACTTCACCCTCGCTGGGGTGGCCAAACGCCTGGGGGTCGGCACCCCGGCGCTGTACCGCACCATCGCGTCGCGGGACGACCTGCTGCGTGGCTGTCTGAAACGCCTGGCCGAGGAGAACAGGTTCACCGTCCCCGAATGCGGGTGGCGGGAACTGCTGCGGCACCAGGCCGAGTGGTTGTGGGGTCTGGCGGACCGCCACCCCGGGCTCGCGGAGACGTTCCTGGTGGTCACGTGGGCGCACCACTACTTCGTCCGGGGCATGAAAACCTGCATCGATGCGCTGGTCGAGCGGGGGTTCAGCCCGGACGACGCCGTCTTCGCCGTGGACTTCATCGGCGACACCGTGCTGTGCACCCATCTGGTGATCGAGGCGAACCGTGCGATCCTCCCGGGGGAGGACGGTACGGTTGCGACGGGGCTGGAGGTAGCCGTCGAGAACTTCAACCGGGAGAAGTTCGCCGAGGATTTTCCGGAGCAGCTCGTGCCCAACGAGGGCTGGACGGGCCGGGGTTTCCTGGACCGCAAGATCGAGTTCGTCATCGAGGGCATGGCCCGGCGGGTCGGGGGCTGAGCGATGGGCTGGTCCCGTGGGACGATGTCGGCATGTCCCGGAAAAACAACGACGATGTCGAGCCTGACCTAGAGGACAAGGTCATCGAGACGGAAGCGGATGCTCCTGGGAAGGAAACCCGGACTGGGGAAGTGAAGTCCGGGGATGAAGCGGTCCTGCCTCGGCGCGTCCCGGTTTTCAGGGCGCTTCGGGTCGGGGGAGCGCTCACCGTCCTGGCGGCAGTGGCGCTGGCCTTAGCATGGGCGGGTTCACGTTGGGGGCGCACTGATTCGCATGATTCCACGCCGGTGTGGGTTGTCTGTGCGATTCTGTCCTTCGTCTGGTTTTTCGCCGCCGGGAACGGGAAACGGAGGATCGTCCCGGCGGTAATCGTCGGCCTGGGGTGGGCCGCGATCATCGTCTATCAGCTGCGATCGTGGTGGATGCTCTTTGATAAAACCTCGGTTGGTGCTGCCCTGCTGTTGGCGTGGGCCCTGGGCGCGTTCGGTCTGGGAATCGTCGCCGTCTTCGATCTGTTGCTGCGCGGAATACGTGACCAGCGGGGACTTCCGGAGGGCGGCAGGGGTGATCCCGCTGGGATCGTGTTCTCCCGTCATGATGGCAGCAAAGCCGGTTCGGGGATTGCCAGAAGGGCGCGTTGGGTAGCTGTTGCGCTGATTCCCGTCCTCGCGCTGACCGGGGCGACCGTTTCGTTGCGTGCTCTGACGGACTTTCCGGTCCATTCGACCCCATTTTCCCACACCACAGCGGCCATGCCAGAAGGCGCACTACCCGAGTTTCCGGCCACGGTGGGGTCCACGGTTGCCTGGACGAGGGATGTTCCCGATCTGCTCGCTGTCGCCGCAGGCGCGGCAGGTCCGATCATCCTCACCACGGACGGGTTGACGGCGCTGAGACCCGATGGAACCACCCTGTGGACCTATCACAGACAAGCCAAGTACGAAGATCCACTGACCAGTCCTGACGGTCGTCATGTTGTGCTGAGAATGTCGGTTCCCCGAGGCGGGCCCGGCCAAGGGAATGGGCATGATCAGACTGACGCTCCGGCCTACGACAGTTTGACCCTGGTGTTGGATTCCCTAACAGGGCAGGTGACCAGCGAACACCCCACAGGGGGTTCGGGTATTCAACTCACGGATTCTGTTGTTCTGGACGGTGACATCGCCTACGATCTGGCCGATGGCAGCCAACGCTGGACGTTGCCGGATGATTTTGAGGTAGCCAAAAACCACACCAAGTCCGCAGGACATGCCTCCCTGATTCTCGAACGCCGACGGGAAAACAGCGATCGGTCCAACCCCGTCCTGCTCGTTGCCCCCGACACAGATCCGTCAGCTGCCGTCGAGGTGCAGGGCATTCCGGCCGAGGACGCGTGCGGACCATTCGAGGGGGTTGTCGTGGCGAATGGGTGGGTCGCACAGTATGCGGAGGCCTTGCCGGAGAGGAAGGAAGCGGATGGTGAGAAGCTTACGGAGAGCGCGACCATGCAGGCCGTCACACTCGATTCTCTGGCGGGACTGGAAACGAGCGCGCCGGTCCCGCTGGGCAGGGCGGCCGGAGTCAACTACCGCGCATCCACTGCATCGGGGACACTCGCCCTCTACCCCGAGTACTCCGTGGACGAAAAAAAGAAAAACTGCGAGATGATCTCCCTGGGGAAATCGGACAAGGCCTGGGTGGGTGCTGTGTTCGATCCCGTTTCCCGTACCACGACTCCCGCATCCCAATATGCAGGTGTGGCAGCAGCCAAAATCGGTGTGACAATCATGCGGGAAGGCGAAACCCTCTCCGGGGCGGTGGTCGTGCAGCCCGGGGATGGCTCCGACGGGGCCACGATTCCCATCGCACCCGGATCCACCTACCTGTCTTTCGCATCGTATGCTCAATATGGGGGAGGAAGCGGTTCATGCTACCTTCATACTCCTGTCCAACTCGCTGGAAGATGCGGTGGCGTAGATGCCGTATTCAAGAACACACCCGGGGTCACCGTGGTTGTTTTTGACCCAGAAAAAGAGATAGGGGAAGTCTCGTCGTACAGATCGAATTACCGCTCCTATCGCCGCCTGTATGGCCTGACGGGAGGTGTGTCGTGAGATCTGGGAAATCGATCCGGTCTTTTGTTGCCGCGGGAGTCTTCTTGGCGCTGCTGCTCGGAGCATGTTCGCTGGGTCGGGACGTCCCTCGTGTCCGGATCAGCAACCTCGACGACACATCGGGTGTTGTACAGGCGCCCGAGCCCACCGAGGCTGGCTGGTCCGTCGTTTTGAGAAACTGGGAGAAAGGTTCCGCGACGCCCACCGCCAGTGGGCCGGTCGTCGTCTTCGGAAGTCATGAACCCTTGGGAACGACGGATAGGTTTTCCGTCAATCAGGTCGTTTCCTTGAATCCCGCGGATGGATCGGTCCGGTGGGCCACGACCATCGAGCAGCCAATGGAAAATGACCTCCAAGATACGTATCAAAAAGCCTTGGATCATGGGAATGGAGATTTTGCGGATCCGGAAACTGTTGTCGCCAGTCCGGATGGAAAGTACGTGGCGATTCAACTCGAACCGTACATGGTCAACGGGAAAGCCAAGGACATTGCCGACCAGCGCATGAACACCGTCGTCCTGGATGCCGAGACCGGGCAGGAGGTCCGCACCGTTCAGGTTTCCGGTCTGGTCTTGGGGCAGGCCCTGACCAACGATTCCTTGGTGGTGCAGACCGCTGAGAACTATTTTCCGGCAGGCACCGGAACGCTCCACGTCCATTCCCTGAAGGACGTCCGGGTCGATCCGGTGACGGTGCGTGCCGATCAATGGCTCATCGGAGCCACCGCCAACTCCTTGATACTGTCCTCAGGAAAACGTCCAAAGCGGGACGGCGTGTACTTTCCCTACACTGTGACCCGGATGAGCACATCGGGCGAAGACCTGGGAACCCTGACGGGCATCCTCGATGTTCATCCCGGCGGTTGGGCGGAGCGTTTCAAGGACCCGGCGGCCGCAATCCGGGAACCCCGCGTGAAACAGTCCCGGGAACTGATCAATGTCGAGACCGGTGCGAGCATGGACATCTCCGACATGTCCGTCGATGACGTGATCCTCCCAACGGGGCCCGGCCTCCTGCTGGAAAGAGATGTGCGGACCGAGCAAGGTGAAAAGGAAGTCAAAGTCGGGTGGATGCAAGCGCGCGCCGAGAGCAAGGAAATGAGTGTTGAAGACGTGACGACCATCTTTGTTGACGCATACGCAGGAAAAGTGGAGATCGAGGTCTTCTCGATGGGAAAGGAGTGAGGCAATAAAGTTCGTTCGCAGATGGTGTGTCGACCAGCAAAACAGGGACAAGACCAGCAAACAGTGGGGATGTGAAGAACGCCGGGAGACGGGGAGAGGTCAGAGCCGGTGGGCCGGGCCGCCGGGGCGGGTGATCAGGGTGGTGGCCCTTTCCGCGGCCTCCGGGAACTCGGCCGAATAGCGTTCCAGCCAGGCGGCGGCGAAACCGTCGGCGTCGGCGGTGGGTACCAACGCCCACACCGAACCACCGAAGCCCGCCCCGAAACTGGAGGCGGCCTGCGCTCCCAGGTCGCGGGCCAGAGCCTGCATCCGGATGGTCTCGAGCACCTGGTTGCCCAGATTGTCGCGGGCGTTGCGCTGGGAGCGTTCGACCAGCCGCCCGAAGGCGTCGAGGTCGTCGTCCTCAAGAGCCGCGACCGCCGCCGGTATCAGCTCCTCCGATTCGGTCAGGAAGGCCCGCAGCCGCGCCGACAGCCCGGGGGAGTGGGCGACGACCGCGCTGAGGCCTTCCCAGGTGTCCTCGTCGCCGGCCAGGATGCCGCCGATCGTGGACTCCTCGGCGCCGGTGGCGGAGTTCCAGGCGGCGACGATCTCCCGGGTCCGCAGCGATGCCGCGTTGTACAGTTCCCGGGCCGCCCCGGTTTTTTCGGCCAGGACCCCGGAGACCCCGATGACGAAACTCAGGTCCCCGGGCAGCGCGACGGATTCGCCCTCCCGGATCGGGCAGAACCGGAATCGCGTCAGCCGGTCGACCTGGCAGCACAGCATGGCGGTGTGGTCCTCGGAGCCGCCGAAGGTGCCGACCCCCCGGACCCCGGTCAGCGACCCGAAACTCAAGCCGTTCTCGAAACAGGCCAGGTATCCGGCCAGGTCGGTCCCGGATGCGATGTTCTCCCGCCACTCGGGACTCTCCCGGAAGCCGTTGTGGTCTATCAGGGCCAGCGCCACCGCCACCACCAGCGCCGAACTCGACGACATGCCGGAGGCCAGCGGCAGTGTCGAGTTGATGACCAGCCGTGCGGGACGCAGCTCACCGAAGTTGAGGGCCAGCCGGTCGATCACCGCCTGCAGGTAGCCGCCCCAGTGCCCGGCGGGAAGGGCGCCCGGGTGGCTGGGCATCAGGGTCAGTTCCTCGTCGGGCGAGGCCGTCGTGACGGCCGAGATCCCGCAGGCCGCATCCTCCAGCTCTACCGTGATTCCCTGCTCCACCGCGGCCAGCAGCGAGTTCCCGCCCGCGTAGTCGGTGTGCTTGCCCAGGACCTCCAGTCGCCCGGGCACGAACCACGCGGTCACAGGAGCACTTCCCGGGCGTGCAGGGTCTCCACCACGGATGCGATGTCCCCGCGGCTCGACATGTCGAGCACCCCGAGGTCCGCTCGGACCAGGCGGTACGGGTCGCCGTCGGTGATGGCGCGGCGCACCGCGTCGGTGATCTCGTACTCGCCGCGCGCCGACCTCGGAATGACGCGGGCGGCCGCGAAGATCGCGGGTGTGCACAACCAGCAGTTCATGGAGATCACGGCCCCGTCTCCCAGGCGCTTCATCGCGGCCTCGTCGGGTTTCTCCACCAGCTCGGCCAGGTTGCCCTCGGCGTCGGCGGTGGCCAGCGCGAACGCGGCGATGCGTTCGGCGGGAATGTTGGAGTGTTTCAGCATGCCCTCGCGGGTGAAACCCACCAGCGCGGAACCGGGCGCCTCGTGCAGCAGCTTGAGCGCCTCGGCGGGGTAGTAGTTGTCCGAGTTGAGCACCAGCACCCGGTCCCCGCCTGCGAACTCCTCCGCAGCCAGCACCGCGTTCGCGGTGCCGAGGGGTTCGGCCTGCACCGCGTAGGAGATGCGCACGCGCTGCTTGGTGATGCCGTCGTAGTGGTCGCGGATCAGGTCGTGTTCGGGGCCGATAACCAAGCAGACCTCGGTGAAACCGGCGTCCGCCAGGGCCGAGATCACGAAGTCCAGGAAGGGCCGGCCGTCCAGGGAGATCATGGCCTTCACCCCGGCGTCGGCGGCCCTGCTCTGCTCTGCGGTCAGCGCGACGTCCTCGGCTGCCCTGCGCATGCGTGACCCCAGGCCACGGGCGAGGACGACGGCTTTGTGCGGTGCAGTGTGCGAAATCATGCGCGAAGCCTATTGAAACTGCGCGAAATGCTCATGCCGGGGCCGGAAATGCGCAGAGATTTCGCAGAGGGGTGATTCTCCCTGCCGGGGGTCAGAGGTGACGGGATGCGCTGTCGAGGATCATCGCCATGGACACCGCCCCCGGATCGAGGTGCCCGATGGAGCGCTCCCCGTAGTGCGCCGCGCGGCCGCGGCGGGCCAGCATGTCGCGGGTGGCCTCGGCCCCCGCCCGCGCGGCGGCGGCGGCCCGGGCCAGACTGGTGGATGCCTCCTCGTCGCGTTCCATGGCCGCGTGTTCGAGCACGTCGACGGCGGGGCACAGGGCGTCCAGCATGGTCTTGTCGCCCGCCTTCGCCCTGCCTCGCGAGGCGATTCCGTCGCGCCCGGCCTTCAGCGCCTGCCAGAGACTGGAGACGGTGTGCGGGGACTGCCAGAGCTGCCCGACCCGCAGGAAGAACGTTCCGTACAACGGCCCCGAGGCCCCGCCGACGGAGCTCACCAGGGCCATGCCGACTTGGTTGAGGTATTCGCGTGTGGTGGTGTTCGGTCCGGGGACGATCGTGGCGGCGGTCGCCATACCGCGGGCCATGTTCGTGCCGTGGTCGCCGTCGCCGATAGCGGCGTCCAGCCCGTCCAGCTCGTCGATGCGGTCCTCGAACTCCGCGGCGGTCGATTTCAGCCAAGCGCTCAGGGCATCAGGGCTGGCAAACATGGGCGTCCTTTCCATTTTCGGGGATTTCCCGCAGAACAGTCGAAGTTGATTTCAGCGCAGGCCGCGCAGGAAGTCCTCGTCGTCGTCAGGGCCGAGCTGGCGGGGCCGGGGACGTGAGGAGGGGCGTCCTGCGAACAACCAGGCGAACGGGCCGATCACCGGGACACAGATCACGACGAACAGCCACAGCCAACGGGGCATTGTGCGCACGCGGGTCCCCTTGGTCTGCGCGAGTTCGACGACGCAGTAGATGGTGAGCATCACCACTGCGACGATCAAGAGCACCCTGAGCACGAGGCAATTCTAGCTCCCGGAATCCGGTTTTCGTTCCCGGTGTTAGGGTCGCGTCGCGACCGAGAAACACAGGTGGTGACCATGAACACGGACGTGTCCCGGATGCTGGATGGCGGGCCGGCGCTGTGGCTGGCGGACGGCCCGGCCCCCCGGCTGCCGCGGGGAGTGGGGGCGGTGGTGCAGACCTCCGGTACGACCGGGTCGGCCCGGCGCGTCGTGCTTTCCAGGGAGGCGTTGCGGGCCGCAGCCAGGGCGGCCCGGGAACGTGTGGGAGGCGACCTGACCTGGCATCTGGCCCTGCCCGGGCGTTACGTGGCCGGGCTGATGGTGCAGGTGCGCTCGGCGGTGGCGGGCCGGAGGGCGCCCGTGGTTCCCACCGACCTCGAAGGGCTTGCCCCCACCGGTGATGGCGACGCCATAAGCCTGGTGCCCACTCAGCTGCACCGCGCCTTGGGGGATGCCGCCGTCACGCAGCGGCTGCGGGCCTTCGATCTGATCCTGCTCGGCGGTGCTCCCCTCGGGGCCGGGTTGCGGGAACGCGCCGGGGACGCGGGGCTGGCCGTGGTCGAGAGCTACGGCATGTCGGAGACCAGCGGCGGGGTGGTCTGGGACGGCAAACCGCTGCCGGGCGTCTGGATCGGGCTGTGTGACGGCCGGGTGAGCATCGGCGGCCCGACGCTGTTCGACGGCTACCTGGACGACCCCGCCGCGACCGCCGAGGCCATGGAAGAAGGCACGTTGCTCACCCATGACCGGGGACGCTGGGAGGGCGGCAGGCTCGTGATCACCGGGCGCGTCGACGACGTGGTCATCTCCGGCGGGGTGAACGTCGACCTGGCCGAGGTGCGGGCCGCCGCGGCCCGCATCGACCCGGAGACCGCGGTGCTGGCCGTCCCGGACGCGGAGTGGGGGACGCGGGTGGTGCTGTTCGCCCCCGGCGGTGATCTGGCGGGCTGGCGCGAAGCCCTCGCGGGCGCACTGCCCAGGACGTGGTTGCCACGGCAGCTCGTCGGCACCCCGATCCCGCGTACCCCCGGGGGTAAACCGGACCGCGAGGCCCTCAGTGGCCTCATCGCGGGCGAGAACCATTAGCATGGCCCCATCATGAGCTTCTCCACGTGGGTGGCCGGTGCCCGGCCCCGGACCCTCCCTGCCGCCGCCGCACCCATCCTGGCGGGAGTGGCGGCAGGGCTCGGGACCACCCCCGCGCCGCCCCTGTGGCGCCTGATTCTGCTTCCCCTGCTCTGCCTCGGGGTGGCGCTGGCCCTCCAGGTGGGGGTCAACTATGCCAACGATTATTCCGACGGCATCCGCGGCACCGACGACGTGCGCGTCGGCCCGGTCCGGTTGACCGCATCCGGGCTGGCGCGTCCCGGAGCGGTGAAACGGGCCGCGTTCCTGTGTTTCGGTGTGGCGGCGGTGCTGGGGAGCGTGACCGTCGTGCTCAGCGGCCACTGGTGGCTGCTGGGGGTCGGGGCCGCCAGCATCCTCGCAGCCTGGTATTACACGGGCGGTTCCCGGCCCTACGGGTATCGGGGCCTCGGTGAGGTCATGGTCTTCCTGTTCTTCGGGCTGGTGGCGACGGTGGGAACCACCCTGGTCACCTTCGACTCGGCCCCACCGGCCTCCTGGGTGGCGGCCACCGGGATCGGGGCCCTGGCCAGTGCCCTGCTGGTGGTCAACAACCTCCGCGACCTCACCGCCGACGCCGAGGTGGGCAAACACACCCTGGCCACCCGGCTGGGTGATTCCGGAACCCGGGTCTTCTTCGTGGCGCTGCTGGTGGCGGGTGCGGTCTCGGTGCTGGGGGTGATGGCGCTCAGCACGCCCTGGGCGGGTCTGGGACTGCTGGGTTTTGTTCTGGTGCTCGGTCCCGCCGCGCGGCTGCTGGGTGGGGCCATCGGACGTGACCTGATCGCGATGCTCCAGGCCACGTCCTTCACGGAGTTGGCGATGGCCGCCGGGCTGCTGCTGGGGGCGGTGGTCGGCCGGTGATCGTCTTCGACATCCCCCTGCTGGTTCCGTTCCGGGGCGTCACCCGGCGGCAGGGAATCCTGTTCGAGGGCGAGGCGGGCTGGGCCGAGTGGAGTCCCTTCCGGGAATACGGCGACGAGGAGGCCGCTTCCTGGCTGCGGGCCTCCGTCGCGGCGGCCCGAGAGGGTCATCCCGAACCGCTGCGGGACCACGTGGCCGTCAACGGCATCATCCCGGCCATCGGCCCCGCCGAGGTGGCGCGGCGGGCCGTGGAATCCGGGTGCCGCACCCTCAAGGTCAAGGTCGCGGCCCCCGGCGAGGGTCTCGACGACGACGTGGCCCGGGTGGCGGCCGCCCGCGCTGCCCTGCCCGGCGGGGCGATCCGCGTCGACGCCAATGGGGCCTGGACGCCCGACCGGGCCGAGGAGGCGATCCGGGAGCTCGCGCAGTTCGGCCTCGAATACGTGGAACAGCCCTGCGCCAGCGCGGAGGAGCTCGCCGAGCTGCGCCGCCGCCTGGACGGCATGGTCGCGATCGCTGCCGACGAATCCATCCGGCGGGCCGCCGATCCCTTGCGGGTGCGGGATCTCGGCGCGGCCGACGTGGTGGTGTTGAAGGTGCAGCCGCTCGGCGGGGCCGCCGCCTGCCTCGACCTGGCGGAGCGGCTGGGGCTTCCCGTGGTGGTCTCCAGCGCCGTGGAGACCTCCGTCGGGCTGGAGGCGGGGCTGCGGCTGGCCGCGGCCCTGCCGGAGCTGCCGTTCGCCTGCGGCCTGGAGACCGGCCGGCTCCTGGCCCGCGACGTCACCGCGCACCCGCTGCTGCCGGCCGCGGGCCAGATCGAGGTGCGCCCCGCGCACGTCGACGCCGATCTGCTGGCGGCCTGCCGCGCCGACGCGCGAACCGAACGCTGGTGGCTGGACAGGTTGCACCGGGTGGCCGCGGCCGCGGGGATGGAGCTGCCGTGAACTCCCCGCTGCTGGGAAAGGTGATCGTGGAGGCCCTGCTGGCCTCCGGGGTCCGGGACGTGCTGCTGGCACCCGGTTCCCGCAACGCCCCGATCTCCCTGGCCCTCCACGCCGCCGAGACCGCCGGGCTGCTGGGCCTGCACGTCAGGATCGATGAACGCGTAGCGGCCTTCACCGCCCTCGGAATGGCGAAGGCCTCGGGCAGGGTCGTCGCGGTGGTCACCACCTCTGGGACGGCCGTGGGGAACCTGGTGCCCGCCGCCATGGAGGCGCGCGCCTCCGGGATCCCGCTGCTGCTGCTGACCGCCGACCGCCCCGCGCATCTGGTCGGCACGGGCGCCAACCAGACCTGCGACCAGCTGGGGATCCTCGGCCCCGCTGCGGTCGGGGTGCTGCGGCTGACCTCCGGTACGGGCACCGAACCGGCCTGGCGTGCGACGATCACCCGCGCCTGCGCTCTGGCCGCAGGCACCAGGACCCGCCGCCCGGGACCCGTGCAGGTCAACGTGGAGTTCGAGACCCCGCTCGTCGACGCCGCCACGCCTGCTCCCGAACCCCAGCAGGTGCGCCCGGTAATGGCCCCGAGCGCCGGAACCGAGGTGTACGAGGCCACGGGGATGGCCCGCACCGTGGTGCTAGCGGGGGATTCGTCCCCCGCGGTGGGTGCGGAGGCCAGGGCCACCGCGGAGGTGGCAGGTGTCCCGCTGCTGGCCGAACCCTCCAGCAACGCCCGCACCGGCAGCGCAGTGCCCCGGTACCGGGAACTGCTGCCCGTCCTCGGCCCCGAGATCGAACGCGTGGTGGTTTTCGGGCATCCCACGCTGTCCAGGCCCGTTACCGAACTGTTGGGCCGCGGCGACATCGAGTTGATCATCGTCACACCGCACGCCGACTGGATCGATCCCGGGCACGCCGCCGCACGAGTGGTCGACCGCGTCCTGCTGCCGCCCGGGGATCCCGCCTGGCTGGCTCGCTGGCGGGATCCGGGGAACGCGACCCCGCGGGAACCGCAGGAGCTCACGGGGGAGACCGTGGCCGCGGAGGTGGTCGCGGCCACGCGGCCCGGCGAAAACCTGGTATTCGGCGCCAGCTCCAGCATTCGCTACGCGGACCTCGCCCCGGTCAACCCGAACCCCGGGCTCTGCTGGGCGAACCGCGGGCTGGCCGGGATAGACGGCACGGTTGCCACGGCCACCGGGATCGCCCTGGCCACCGGGGCGCCGACGACGCTGCTGCTGGGCGACCTCACCCTGCAACACGACCTTGGGGCGCTGGTAACGCCCGATGCCGGACACGAGGTGCGTTTACGTGTCATCCTTTTGGACGACCATGGGGGGGCGATATTCGCATCCCTGGAGCAGGGGCAACCGGTTTTCGCCGCCTCCTTCGACCGGGTGTTCCGGGCCCCACAAGGGGTTGAGCTGGGTTCGGTGGTCCGTTCGATGGGGTGGCGGACGTCGGAAGTTACCTGCATACAATCGCTGCGTCAGGTGCTTGCCAGGCCAAGCTCTGACCGTGAGTTACTGCATATTGTTCTGGGTCAGGACTAGCCTTCAAGGAGTGGCGAATGAATACTCATTCAGGGAGGGAAGACGAAGTGCGTCAGTTCCACAAGCCGGTGAGACGGCCAAGTGACGTCCTTGAAGAGTTTGATGGTTCCGGGGATCCGGCGGATGAGAGCAGCACGGCCCATGACACTGCCGCTGTTCTCGTTCATCTGGTGGGGGACAAAGCGGTTCCCGCGGTGCGCACCCGGCTGGTTGAATACATCGCCGCCGAGGGCATCGAGGACCTTCTGGAACTCTGGTCCCGGGCTGCGGCGGTGTCGCTGCCCGGGTCGCTGTGGCGGTTGCGGCAGATCGAACGGAAACTCCCCGAGGGTCCCGTCGCCGAGGAGGTCCGAAGCGTTCTCGCCGGGGAGTACGAGGGAGACTTCGGTGATCTGTGCACCCGGGCTGCGATCATCGGCAGACGGCTCGGGCCCCGCTGGGATCAGCTGGCGGCGGAGCTGGAGGGGTGCGCTAGATCCTGGTACGCCGGGACGCTCTGGTGATTCGCGAAGTTCACGCTAGTATGGGTCTCACCGGATCGCGGTAACCCCGGGCTCCACCTTTAGCCGCTGCGAGCGGCCTTTCGCCGAGAGGCGTTCCCGGTCCGGTCCAGACGTTGGGGTGGTCGGCGGTTTCGCCGGCCGCCCCCGTTCCATTTCCGGACACGGTGCCATTCAAACCCCGGGTGTGCGAAACGACCGTGGGACGGTAGCGTGATCCCATGGACGTTGGTGTACCACGGGAGATCGGCGACACGCGTGTCGCGGCAACTCCAAAAACCGTTGCCCAGTTGCGGAAACTCGGCTACCACGTTTTCGTGGAGTCGGGAGCCGGCCTTGGGGCCTCATTCAGTGACGACGCCTACCGTGAGGTTGGTGGGGTGATCGTCGACAACGCCTGGGACCGTGACATCGTGCTCGCGGTCGGGGCGCCTTCGGATACGCAGCTGCTGGACATGCATCCGGGAGCCACGCTGATTTCCTTCCTGGCACCCAGGCAGGATCCGAGTCTGACCAGGAGGATCGCCGCCCAGGGCGTCAACGCGCTCAGCATGGACATGGTGCCGCGCACCTCCCGCGCCCAGGCCCTCGACGCCCTCAGCTCCCTGGCCAACATCTCCGGTTACCGGGCCGTCGTCGAGGCCGCCCACGCCTTCGGGCGGTTCTTCACCGGCCAGGTGACCGCGGCCGGCAAGGTGCCCCCAGCCACCGTGTTCGTGATCGGTACCGGCGTGGCTGGGCTCGCAGCCATCGGCGCCGCCAGCTCGCTGGGTGCCGTCGTGCGGGCGACCGACGTGCGGCCCGAGACCGCGGAGCAGGTCACCTCCATGGGGGCCACCTTCCTGCACGTCGGCCAGGCCGACCAGGGGGTCAGCTCCGACGGCTACGCCAAGGAGGTGGGCGCCGACTACGCGGCGCGCGCAGCCGAGTTGTACGCCGCCCAGGCGCGCGAGGTGGACATCATCATCACCACCGCGGCCATCCCCGGGAAACCCTCACCCAGGCTGATCACCGCCGAGATGGTGGAATCCATGAAACCGGGTTCGGTGATCGTCGACATGGCGGCCATCGGCGGCGGAAACTGCGAACTCACCCGGCCCGGCGAGAGCTACGTCACCGAAAACGGGGTGACCATCATCGGCTACACCGACCTGTCCTCCCGGCTGCCCGGGCAGTCGTCGCAGCTCTACGGCACCAACCTCGTCAACGCCCTCAAACTCATGACCCCCGGCAAGGACGGGAACCTCGTCATCGACTTCGACGACGAGGTGGTGCGCAACATGACCATCGTCCGCGACGGGGAGGTGACCTTCCCGCCCCCGGAGATCAAGGTCTCCGCGGCGCCCGCACCGGCCACCACGGCCAGGCCATCGACGCCCGCCACGCCTGCGAAACCCCCGCGTCCCTGGTGGCACCAGGTGGCCTGGGTCGGGGCCGGGTCGGTGGCGTTGATCGCGCTGCTGACCCTCGCCCCGTCGCCGCTGGTGGGCCTGATGGCCGTTTTCGTGCTGGCCATCGTCGTCGGCTACTACGTGGTCTGGAACGTCACCCACGCCCTCCACACCCCGTTGATGAGCGTCACCAACGCCGTCAGCGGCATCATCGTGGTCGGTGCCATGACGCAGCTGCCCAGCGACAACTGGGTCGTGAAGATCATCGCCTTCGTGGCGGTGTTGATCGCATCCATCAACGTCTTCGGCGGGTTCACGGTGACCCACCGCATGCTGAACATGTTCCGGAAGGGCTGAGCCGTGCTGACCAACCTCGTCAACGCCACCTACATCGCCGCAGGCCTGATGTTCATCCTCGCCCTGGCCGGTCTCAGCAAACACGAGACCGCGAAGAAGGGCAACGCGTTCGGCATCCTCGGCATGGTCCTCGCCCTGGTGGCAACCAACTACGCCATCGCCCAGCCCGTCGACGGGAGGGGCTTCGACTGGACATCCGCTGCCCTGCTGTACGGGGCGATCGCCATCGGCGCGGTCATCGGCACGTGGAAGGCCCGCAGGGTGGAGATGACCGGGATGCCGGAGCTCATCGCCCTGCTCCACAGCTTCGTCGGGGCAGCCGCGGTGCTCGTGGGTTTCAACGTGCACCTTTCGGCCACCCACACCGACGTGCTGCACGCCGTCGAGGTGGTGCTCGGGATCTTCATCGGTGCGGTCACCCTCACCGGTTCGCTGGTGGCTTGGGGCAAGCTCAACGGTCGCATCGCATCGAAACCGCTGACGCTGCCCGGCAGGAACTGGCTCAACCTGGCGGCGCTGGTCGCAGTCGCCGGGTTCGGCTGCTGGTACGTCGCGACGCTGTCGCTGATCCCGCTGCTGCTGGTGACCCTGATCTCGCTGGCGCTGGGCTGCCACCTGGTGGCGGCCATCGGCGGCGCCGACATGCCGGTGGTGATCTCGATGCTGAACTCCTACTCCGGCTGGGCGGCGGCCTTCAGCGGATTCATGCTGGACCAGACCATCCTCATCATCACGGGCGCCCTGGTCGGAGCCTCCGGCGCGATCCTGTCCTACATCATGTGCCGGGCCATGAACCGTTCCTTCGTCTCCGTGATCCTCGGCGGTTTTGGTGACGCCCCCGTGGCGGACAGCGGTGAGATGGGTGAACACCGGGAGGTGACCACCTCGGATGTGGCGAAGATGCTGACCGGGGCCCGTTCCGTCGTGGTCGCGCCCGGATACGGGATGGCCGTGGCCCAGGCCCAGTATCCCGTCGCGGAACTGACCGCGCGGCTGCGGGAACGCGGCATCAACGTGAGGTTCGCCATCCACCCAGTGGCGGGCAGGCTGCCCGGGCACATGAACGTGCTGCTGGCCGAGGCGAAGGTGCCCTACGACATCGTCCTGGAGATGGACGAGATCAACGACGACTTCACCGACACCGACGTGGTGCTGGTGATCGGGGCCAACGACACGGTCAACCCGGCCGCGAACGAACCCGGTTCCCCGATCTCCGGCATGCCCGTGCTCAAGGTGTGGGAGGCGGCCCAGGTGGTGATCTTCAAACGCTCCATGAGCGCCGGGTACGCGGGCGTGCAGAACCCGCTGTTCTTCAACGAGAACTCGGCGATGTGCTTCGGCGATGCCAAGGCCACGGTCCAGTCCATCCTGGACGACCTGAGATCCGCCACCGGCTGACCCCTCCGGTCGCCCACCCCGGGAGGCGGGAAGGCCGTGGCCTCATAGCCGCCGCCGACCGGTTGGCGGAGCGCACGGTGCTGCCTGTCAGGTGGCCTGTGCGTCCTCGTCGGACTGGGAGTCGAGTCGCTCCATCCACTCCCTGACGTGCCAGGTGGCCCGGACGTCGTCCTCGTTGTACTCCAGCACGCGCCTGCGCGCGGCCTTTCGCTCCGCGGCGTTGCCGCCGTCGACGGCGGTGGCGAACCAGGTCTGCGAGTTCAACCCTCCCGGTTCCTCGTCGCGCCACGAGAAACCCGCCCCCTTGGCCGCGACCACTTTCAATCCCAGGCCGTCCACTGCCACGAAATTGTCGCGGACCAGCTGGAACAGGTCCACGAAATGCTCCTTGACGAGGTCGCAGGCGGCAAGCAGGTCGGGATGTCCGCTGCGCTGGGCCATGCGGCGCAGGTGCACCACCTCGTAGTCGGAGTAGTGGTAGACGAGCAGGCCAGGATGTTTCCTCGCCAACCGCACCAGCCAGCGGGCGAAGTCGGCGGCGAGATCCAGTTCCCCGCTGGGGGAGAGGTAGCTGAAGGTGCTGAAGTGCTGGTACTTCTGTTTTCCGGTGGCGCGGTCGGTCAGCAGGACACCCCACAGGTAGGTGCGGTCGCTGTCGTCGGTCTCGATGTCCAGATCCACCTCCACCGGCGCCCGGGGCACCCCGATGGGGTCCACCGACACCTTCTCCAGGGCGACTCCCCGTTTCAGCATCCGGGCGCGCCGGGCGGCGGTGCGCAGCCTGGCCTCCGAGCGGTCGCGGTGGGCGGTGAGCGGCAGGTAATCGGGCAGCAGGGCCTCGACGTCGGCGTCGGCCAGTTGCGAGACCGTCGTGATGCCGAGCCCCATCAGGGTCTGGAGTTCACGGACGTCGAGGGGGGTCTTGGAGATGCGCAGGGAGATGTCGTCGTCATCCATGCGGGGGCGGCATGTCTCCCACCAGGCGCACCACTCGCACTCCGGCACCCGGATGGGGCGCACCGCCGGGGGGCGGGGATCGTCGGGTTCGCGGATCATCGCCTGCTGGGCGACGTGCACCCGGAACCCGTGCTCGTGGTCGTAGCGCTCCAGCGCCGAACGGAGCCGGTACCCGTTGGCGGAGGTGCGGGAGAAGGTGCGCAGGAACCGCAGTTCCAAGGGCACCCAGACGATCATCCCCTTGCGGTGGTCATCGAAACCGATCACCCCCGCGACGGGGGTGGTGGCCGCGCGACCGCACGCCTGGAGCAGCCGCCAGTGGTGGGCCAGCTCCAGCAGCACCCCCTGCCGGTAGGAGCGGAACCGGAACCCCGGGAGCGGCTCCAGGGTGGTGGGGGAGCCGATGGCGGAGGCGCGCAACTCCTTGGCGTTGTGCTGTTTCTCCAGCAACCGGTAGGGCTTGACGCGCAACGGCCAGTAGCCGGGACGCCCACCGGGTCGGTCGTCGCCGCGCACCAGGGCGTCGGGACACCCGGTGCGGTGCCCCGTCACGTCCACCGGCAGGCAGCCTCCGACGATCACGGGCGCCCCGGTCTCCATCGCGGCCAGGGTCTTTGCGGGGTTGTGTCCCTCGTCGTGCAGGTCGACCACGTCATCGGCGCGGCAGAGAGCCTCCAGCATGGACTCGCGGAACTCCGAGCCGCCCGAGAACGCCTCCAGCAGCGACTCGTCCAGGGGTTTCTCGGGTTTCGGGGTGCCGGGATCGAAGGCGTTGAAGGTCTTGACGGGGCAGCTTCGCGCCGCGTAGGGGTCCAGTAGAAAAGTCATTTCCAAGCCCGGTGCAGAGCCACTATGCCGCCCGTCAGGTTCTTCCACTCGACGCTCCGCCAGCCACAGTCCGCGATCAGGTCCGCCAGCTCCTTCTGCGCGGGCCAGGCGAGGATCGACTCGGCCAGGTAGCCGTAGGCGACGGGGTTGCTCGAAACCCTCGCGGCCACGGGCAGCACCCGCAGCGCGCCCTGCGCGTAGGCGAACCGCAGCGCCCGGTTCACCGGGGTGGAGAACTCTGCGATCACCAGGCGCCCGCCCGGGCGGGTCACCCTAAGCATCTCTCGCAGCGCGGCGGCGGTGTCCTCCACGTTGCGCAGGCCGTAGCTGATGGTCACGGCGTCGAAGACCGAATCGGCGAAGGGCAGGGCCAGGGCGTCTCCGCGCACGAAGGACAACCTCGGCTGCTGCTGTTTGCCGACTCTCAGCATGCCCATCGACAGGTCGGTGGGGAAGACGTGCGCACCCGCCTCCAGGAAGGGCAGCGACGACGTGCCGGTGCCGGCGGCCAGGTCCAGGACGCGTTCCCCCGGGCGGGCGGCTACGGCGGCCACGGTCTCCCGGCGCCAGCCGCGGTCCCTGCCCATCGACAGCAGCGAGTTCAGCAGGTCGTAGCGTTCGGCGACACCGTCGAACATGGCCGAGACCTCGGCGCGTTTCTTGTCGAGGTCGGCTCGGGTCTGGTGCATGCGCACACCTTAGCGCCCGGCCCCGACAGTTCTCAGTGCAGAACCGCCAGCAGGTCAACGCGGTCGATGCCGCGGTGACGCCACTGGCCCATCAGCTGGCCGACGACGTCGTTTATCGGGGCGCGGTTGAGTTTGTGCACCACGTGCGGGTACCCGGATGTCTCCCCGGCCACCAGGCCGCTGCCGAAGACCTTGATGTTCTTCGGGCATGGCGTGTCCTTCCCGGCCTCCACGATGTCGGCATCCGAGTCCTTCTCCCGGATCACCCGCACCAGCTCATCCAGGTAGACCGGGTCGGTCTGGGCGTCGTAGCAGTACCGGGTGCCCAGCTCCGAGTGCTGGAGGGTCCCGATCAGTGCGCCGCCGTCCAGCGGATGGGGCCGCCACGTGACTGGGATGTGGTAGATGGCGTCCGTGGAACGCACCAGCATGCAGTCGAGCCCCACTACGTCGTCGGGATCGACGAACCGGAACTTGGCGACGATCTCCAGGTCCGAGGGGTCCCCGTCGAACCACCACTGGTCGGGAAGCCATTGGGCGAGCAGTTCGAGCTTGCCGGGATGCAGTGTGGCTTCGGGCTGGACGCGGGCGATTCCGCTCATACGGGCTACCTCCGTTGGTAATTTCCTGCATCCTACACAAAAAGGGCAAATGGGGACAGTGGGGGTCTGAGATGTCGCATACTGCTGCGGGGCTCCCCTCCGCCCGACCGGGATGCGCAACAATGGTCGCCGTGGCGAAGAAGGACATCGTTCTCAAGGTTGAAAAACTGAAGAAGGCCTACGGGCCCGTGACCATCGTGGAGGGTTTCGACCTCAAGGTGGCCGCGGGGGAGGCCGTCGCGCTCACGGGCCGCAACGGCGCGGGCAAGTCGACGGTGCTGCGGTGCCTGGTAGGGGCCGATCGCCCGGACGAGGGCACCGTCGAGGTGCTGGGCGTGAAGATGAAGGAAACCAGCCCGGAGATTCGCCGTAACGTCGCCACGGTCATTGACGATCTCGACTTCTTCCCCGACCTGTCCGTCGTGGAGCACCTCGACCTGCTGGCGCGGGCCCACGGAATCGCCGACCCCGACGATCTGGTGGACGAGATCCTCGATGAGGTGCAGCTCGTTCCCCAGGCCGGGCAGCTGCCCTCGACGCTGTCATCCGGTCAGCGGCGGCGCCTGGCGCTGGCCACCGCTTTCGTCAGGCCCCGGCGCCTGCTGGTCCTCGACGAACCGGAGCAGCGGCTCGACGTCGAGGGCGTCGAATGGCTGGGGACCCGCCTCAAGGCAGAGCTGCAGGACGGCCTGGCGATCGTGCTGGCCAGTCACGAACCCAGCCTGCTGGCCGCCATCGGCGCCCGCGAGGTGAGGCTGGGGGAGCGCCGATGAGCGACGAACGGTTCGGGGCCATCGGGGAAGTCGATGAGAAACAGCTCCGTCTCCTCGTGCGCGACTGGCGGCGCGGCAGGGCGGACCGTAACCTCCTGCAGGCCATGCAGGACGCCTACGTGATGGTCTTCGCGCTCGTCCTGATCGGGGCCATGGTGATCAGTTCCATCATGCAGGCCCAGCACAGCGTGGCGGGTTGCTCGGCCGAGTCCTGCCTGGCCGCGCGGGGCCTGCTGCCCTGGGCCGCAGTCGCTGGTTTCCTGGCCATGGCCCTCGTGGCGGCGCGCATGTTTGGTCCCGTCGTGGCCTCGGCCGCCGAGGGTTTCTGGATCATGGACGGCAACGTTGACCGGCGCAGGGTGCTCGCAGGACGCCTCGTTGCCTCGGTGATCGTGGCCCTGGTTCTCGGCGCGGGTCTCGGAGCGCTCGTGGCGGCCCTCGTTGGCAGCGGCGCCGCGGAGATTATCACCTGGGGGATGGCATCCGGTCTCGGATGCTTCGGGCTGGTGGCTTTCGCGGCCGCCGAGCAGGGTGCGGAACGGCGCTGGGTCATCACCGCGCTGTTGTGGCTGATCGGGATCATCGCCTTCGCCGCCCTGCTCGTCCTGGTCGCGATCTCCGCCAGGATGGCTCCGGTCGGTCTCGTGGCCGCGCTGAGCGTCGATTTCGCCTGGGTGGTGGCGGGCGGTGGCCTGCTGCTGGGGCTGGTCTCCGTCGTGCCCGCCTGGCTCCGGCTGCGCCACATGCGCCGCCAGCGGCTCACCGCGGGCTCGTCGCTGCTCGCGGGCATGCAGGGCGCCGCCTTCGCCCTCGACTTCGCCCTGGTCCGCGACATCCTGGTCGATGACCAGGCCCGGCGCCGGGGACACGTCCGCCCGACCCGAGGGTCGGGCAGTGGTGTGTGGGCGATCGTCCTGCGCGATCTGCAGCGGTTGTGGCGTGCCCCCAGGCCGTTGGTGTTCTGGCTGGTCTCGATGGCCGTGCCCTACGCCGTCCACGCGCTCGGCATCGAGGTGCTGAACCCGTCGATCTCCGCCCTGGTGCTGATGACCGCCTTGATCGGTTTCTGCAACACCCTGCGGGTGCTGACCCGCACCAAGGGTCTCCAGCGTTGCTTCCCATTCTCCCCGGGCGAGGTCAGGCAGGCCGCCATGGCGGTGCCCGCCCTGCTGGCGCTGCTCTGGGCGGCCGCGGCGACTCCCGCTTTCGGTGGGGTCTTCGATGGCGGTGAGCTGGACTTGGTCGCCGGGTTCTCGACATCCCTCATCACCGCGCTGGGTGGTCTGCTGGCGGCCTTCCGCTGGGTGTGCGCGAAACCCCCGAACTACGGCGGCCCCATGGTCTCGGTCGGGATCGGGGCCATGCCGCCGGGCATGATGTTCTCCTTCATCCGAGGCATCGACATCGTCGCGCTGATCACCCTGCCTCTCGTCCTCGGCTGGCCCTCCTGGGTCTCGCTGGTCATCGCGACGATCACCTGGCTGGTCCTGCGCTCCGGATTCGACCAGCAGGCCCTGATGGACGAACGCGAGGAACAGCAGCGCCTGCTGGCGGAGCAGAAGTCTGGGCGCTCCGGCCGCGGCGGGGGCGGCCAGAAGGTGAGGGTGCAGCGGAAACGCTGATCCCGCGGCACTCACAGGAGGGCAGGCATTCCTTCGCAGTTTTCGGTGCGCTAGGCTGACGTTAATCAAGCTGGAAGGCGGGCGCGGATGGCCACTTCACCGGAGGTTTCCCAGGACTTGTGTCTTGAGCGCACGCGCTCCTTGGCGGGACGGATGCTGGAGGGAGGGGCGGCCTGCACCCTGGTCGCCTGGCGGATCGGCAGCCAGTACGATTTCGTGGCCCACGGGCTGACCGCCCAGGGGGACATCGTGGTGGCGGTCAGGCCCGATGAGGATTGCATGCTGTCCACCCTGCCCGCAGGGGTCGGGACCGTGGTGCGGATGGACCTGGTCCGTCACAGCCACGACGTGATGCTCTCGGTCATAGCGGCCTCCGCTCACCTGCTGGGAGAGCTCGTCCTGCTGCCGAACGCGGCCGTGGCCCGCCTGCTCGCCGAGGACCAGCTTCCCGGGCGGATCGCGGAACTGGCGCGGATCAGCGGAACCCGGGTCGGGCTGGTGGTCACGGACCGGATCCTGGTGCACGACCACGGCGGGGTCACCCCGATCCCGTGGGAGGACCTCGCGGATGCCAGGGCGGAGGGGACCAAGGCCTGGTGCGACGACTTCGAGGCGCACGACGTCGTGGCGTCGCGGGGATGCCCGGCCCTCCGTCAAGTGTGCCGGGCCGTGATCGAGGGCAGGATCCCGGGACAGGCCAGCCTCCGTCCGAGCGCGCCCGGGCTGTGCGGGCACGTGCTCGACAAGGTCTTCTGCATAGACGTCGATCGTTCCGGGATCACGTTGATGCACGTGGGGGAACACGAGACCGCAACGGTCTTCGCAGGTTTCGAGGCGCCTCCCTCGACGCTGTCGGCGTTGACGGCGCAGGTGGCGCGCCTCGTCGATGACTCGGGACCGGTGCACCCCCAGCGGTGCATCTGACGGCTGGCCCCGAGAACCACTCAGGCCCCGCTCGATGCGGGGCCTGAGCCTTTTTGCTTTCAGACGTGGTGGCCCTGTGGGCCGTTCAGGGGGTCAGCGGGCCTCGTAGGAGGTGCAGACGCCGTCAACCACGGTGACGCCGGAGGCGCTGCAGAGCAGGTCCTTGTTGTGGGCGCATTCGAGACGCTGGCAGGCGCCGACGCGGCCATCGGCGGTGGGCAGGCCACCGCGGGCGTCGAGGGTGATGAAAGTGGTGCAGGCCGAGGTACCGTCGACGGTGATCGCGAAGGCGGTGCAGCCCTTGTTGTTGAAAGCGCAGGTGGTGGTGCTGCAGGACTTGATGGGAGCAGTGGTGGGCATTTCTAGGACCTTTCGTCTGTGGTGCATCTGACGAGAAATACGTTACGTCCGTTCCCAACCCCCCGCAAGCAAGAGAAACCTTTGCTGACTTGGGTAAATACACAAAATCGACGCGTATTTCCTTGGCTTTAGTGGCCTTTTGTGTTTCGAAAATCGAGGGCTTGCGAAATGCTCTGAGGTAGTTGTTCGGGGCGTCTGGAGAAACTCCTTGCGAGGGAAGAGGGGCAAGGAAAGGCTCGCCTCGATTCGAATGATTCGGGCCGTGTCGTTCCTTCCGCGGTCCGCTTGCCTTTCTGTTGGAAATGCTTGCCTTACGTCCGTTCGCCTGCGCTACAGCGCAGGCGACTGACTGCAAGGCAGGCGGATGAGTGCAAGGCAGGCGGATGAGTGTGGGGCGGGCGGATGAGTGTGGGGCGGGCGGGTCGTGTGGGGTGAAGGGATCAGGCCAGGCCGAGGGCCTGGAGCATGGGCTTGAACTTGGCCTCGGTCTCGGCCAGTTCCGCCTGCGGATCCGAGTCCGCGACGATCCCGGCGCCCGCGAACAGGCGGATCTCCTCGGGGTGGGCGGGGTTGACGAACCCGCCGCGCAGGGCGATGGCCCACTCGCCGTCGCCGTCGGAGTCCACCCATCCGACGGGGCCGGCGTAGCGTCCCCGGTCCATGGATTCCAGCTCCGCGATGACCTCCCCGGCGAAGAAGGTGGGCGTGCCGCAGACGGCCGCCGACGGGTGCAGCGCGCCCGCCAGTGCCAGGGAACTGATGTCGGGTTCCACCACGCCGGTGATGTCGGTGGCCAGGTGCATGACGTTGGGGAGGGTCAGCACGGAGGGGGCCTCGGGCACGTTCATGGCCGCGCAGTAGGGTTCCAGGGCCTCGGCGACGGAGGCGACGGCGAACTCGTGCTCGGCTATGTCCTTGCCGGAACCGGCGAGCTGCTCGGCTCGGCGGAGGGGATCGGTGTGCCCGGGGTCCAGGGAGACGGTGCCCGCCAGGACGCGGGACGTGATCAGGGTGCGGTCGCGGCGGACCAGCAGTTCCGGGGTGGCGCCGACCATGCCGTCGACCAGGTAGTTCCAGGCCATCGGGTAGGCCCGCAGGAGCCTGCGCAGCACGTGGCGCGGGTCGATGGGGCCGTCGGTGACGGCCCGCAGGGAGCGGGCCAGCACCACCTTGCTGATCTCGTGGGCGCGGATGCGCTCCACGGCTTCGGCGACGATGTCCACCCAGTCCGGGCCGGACAGGCCGTCGGGGGTCAGCCGGACGTTCTCGGGGGGCGCGACGGGCTCGCCCATGGCCGGCAGGTCCAGGCTGAGACGGCCCTCGCTGATCCTGGTCATCCAGGCCTGCCCGCTGCGCCTGCCGATGATGGTTTCGGGGACGATCAGCACCGAGCGGACGCGGGAACGATCAGGGTCGAAGGCGAAGGAACCGACTGCCAGGGGACCGGTTCCCCAGGCCCCTGGCAGCTCCGAGTCGTGGTCTATGTGGGCACTGACCTCGCTCCACCACACATCGGCGGCGTCGGGAGAGTCGGTCTCGAAGCGGGCCACCTCGCCCAGCGTGACGAATCCCTCGCCCCTCCTCAGGAACGCGGTGGCCCGCTCGGGGGTGAGGAAGTGCGCGAGATCCCCCGGATCGTCGATGGCCACGGTCGTTGCGCGCAACCGTTTCGTCGCGAAGTCAAGGCTCACCCGGGGAACGATAGCTGAGGCGGGCTCACGGAGGCCAGACGGGTCAATCGTCGAGATTGGGACATCGAGTCGGATAGTTGCGAATAACGAACGCTTTACGTTGTTAAAAAACAGTGCATCGCCCCTAGTCAGACGGGATTTGCGTGGCATCTCCGGGTGGTTGGTGAGAAGGGTGTCCCACCCCATAGACTGAGGCCTGAAGTCCGGTTCAAAGCGAGACGAACCGGTTTCCTGATATGCAAGACGAGGAGAGTCGAATGCCAAAGGCGGAAGCCGACGTCATCGTCGTCGGTGCGGGCCCCGGCGGATCCGCGGCAGCGGCAAATCTGGCACGGCGGGGAGTGGGCGTCCTGCTGCTGGAGAAGAGCCATTTCCCGCGTGAGAAGGTGTGCGGAGACGGGTTCACTCCGCGCACCACCCGGGCCTTGGTGCGCCTCGGCATCGACACCTCCGAGAAGGCCGGATGGCTTCACAACAAGGGGTTGCGTGTCTACGGCGGGCGGGTTGAACCCTTCCAGCTGGACTGGCCGAAGCTGGCCGACTTCCCCTCCTACGGACTGGTGCGAAAACGCGCCGATTTCGACGACCTGATGGCCAAACACGCCGTCGGTTGCGGGGCCGAACTGGTCCAGGGGGCCAACGTGACCGAGGCGATCCTGGACGATCGCACCGGCCGCATCGTCGGGGTGAGGACCCGCGACGGCGACGAGTACCGCGCTCCGCTGGTGGTGGCCGCCGACGGCAACTCCTCGCGCCTGTCGGTCTCCATGGGCCTGAACAAGCGTTCCGACCGCCCGATGGGGGTGGCCTACCGCGCCTACTACCGTTCCCCGCGCAGCGACGACGACTACCTCGAGTCGTGGCTGGAGCTCTGGGACGGCAAACCCCGCGAATCCACCCTGATGCCCGGCTACGGCTGGATCTTCGGGATGGGCGACGGCACCTGCAACGTCGGCCTCGGCGTCCTCAACACATCCAGGTCCTTCCAGAAAACCGATTACCGGGAGCTGATGAAACGCTGGCTCGCCAACACTCCCGGGGAGTGGGGTTTCCGGGAGGAGAACCGGCTCGGGAAGATCCAGGGGGCGGCGCTCCCGATGGCCTTCAACCGGCAGCCCGTCTACGGCCGCGGCCTGCTGCTGGTCGGCGACTCGGGCGGCATGGTCAACCCGTTCAACGGTGAGGGGATCGCCTACGCCATGGAGTCCGCGGAACTGGCCGCCGACGCCATCGCCCAGGCACACGCCCGTGGGGTCGGTACCGAGTCCGCCGAACGCGCCCTGCACGGCTACCGCGCCCAGCTGAAGGCCCGCCTCGGCGGCTACTACCGGCTGGGAACCATCTTCGTGAAACTGATCGGCGACCCGCGTGTGATGCACCTGTGCACCACCTACGGGCTGCCCCGCAAGACCCTGATGCGTTTCGTCATGAAGCTGCTGGCGAATCTGACCGACAGCCACGGCGGGGATGCCATGGATCGCGTCATCAATGCCCTGTGCCGGGTGGCGCCGGCGGCGTGAGCAGACAGGTGGAAGGGAAGGAAGCGCAGTGAACCTCTACATTCCAATCGTCGGGATGGTGGTGCTGGCCACGGTGTTCGTGGCCGTGTCCATGACCCTGAGCGTCCTCATCGGGCCCGGTCGCAAGAACCGCGCCAAGTACGACTCCTACGAGTGCGGCATCCAACCCACCCCGCAGCCCGTCGGCGGGGGACGGTTCCCCGTGAAGTACTACGTGATCGCGATGCTGTTCATCGTCTTCGACATCGAGATCGTCTTCCTCTACCCGTGGGCCGTCACCTACCACCAGCTCGGGCTCTTCGGGGTCATCGCCATCATCAGCTTCATCGTGACGGTGCTGGTGGCCTACTTCTACGTCAAACGCCGCGGCGGCCTGGACTGGGACTGAACAGGAGGACCACAGATGGGTATCGAGGAGAAACTTCCCTCCGGGATCCTGCTCACCACGGTCGAGGGGATTTTCGGCTGGGTGCGCAAGGCGTCGTTCTGGCCCGTGACCATGGGCCTGGCCTGCTGCGCCATTGAGATGATGGCCTACGCCACCCCCCGATTCGACTCGGCGCGCTGGGGGCAGGAGGTTTTCCGCGCCTCGCCGCGCCAGGCCGACCTGATGATCGTCTCCGGGCGGTTGTCGCAGAAAATGGCACCCATCGTGCGGCAGGTCTACGACCAGATGCCGAACCCCAAATGGGTGATCTCGATGGGCGCCTGCGCGTCCTCGGGTGGCATGTTCAACAACTACGCCATCGTCCAGGGCTGCGATCACATCGTGCCCGTCGACATCTACGTGCCCGGCTGCCCGCCCCGCCCCGACATGCTGATCGACGCCATGTTCAAGCTCCGCCAGGAAGTTTCCTCGCGTCCGATCGGCCCGAACGAGGCCGCCGCCATCGCGGCCCGTGAGGAGGCCGCCCTGACCGCGCCCGCGACCCACGAGCTGAAGGGACTCATGCGATGACCGAGACCCCCGGCGAGATCACCCCGCAGCAGAACACGCCCCAGGCGCCGGTTTTCGAGACGAAGGTGGGCATGTGGAGCCGCGGCTCCGGCGACACCTCCGGATACGGCCGCATCCAGCGGCAACTCTCCATGCCCGGCCGGACCGAGGGGCCCTTCGGGGAGCCCTTCGACACCATCGTCGCCCGCGCCAGGCAGCTCGTGCCCGCCCTGACCGGTGGCCTGGTGCTGTTCGACCGCGGCGAGCTGACCATCTTCGTGCCCCGCGAACACCTCCGCGAGACCGTGAAGGCCTTCCGCGACGACGCCCACCTGCGTTTCGAGATCTGCGTGTCCGTCAGCGGGGTGCACTACCCGCAGCAGACCGGCGCGGAACTGCACGTGGTCTACCACCTGCTCTCGATCACCCACAACCGTCGCGTCCGCCTCGAGGTGACGGCCCCCGACGACGACCCCCACGTTCCGTCGGTGGTGGCCACCTACCCGATGGCCGACTGGCACGAACGCGAGACCTGGGACATGTTCGGGATCCTGTTCGACGGCCACCCGTCGCTGACCCGCATCCTCATGCCCGACGACTGGGTCGGGCACCCGCAGCGCAAGGACTATCCGCTGGGCGGCATCGACATCCAGTACAAGGGCGCCACAGTGCCCGCCCCCGATCACCGGAGGACGTACAACTGATGAGCAACGACATCTTCGCCGCCACCGGCGAACCCGAGGCCGACCGGGTCTACCTGGCGCAGGGAGGCGACTGGGAACAGATCGCCGCGGAACAGGCCGAACGCGGGGACGAGACGATCGTGGTCAACATGGGGCCGCAGCACCCCTCCACCCACGGGGTGCTCCGTCTCATCCTGGAAATGGACGGCGAGACCGTCACCCACATCCGGCCCGCCATCGGGTTCCTGCACACCGGCATCGAGAAGAACATGGAGTTCAAGACGTGGACCCAGGGGGTGGCGTTCTGCACCCGCATGGACTACGTCGCGCCGCTGTTCAACGAGGCCGTCTACTGCCTGGCCGTCGAGAAACTGCTCGGCATCACCGACGACGTCCCGGAGCGCGCCTCCGTGCTGCGGGTGCTGGTGATGGAACTGAACCGCATCGCATCCCACCTGGTGGCGATGGGCACGGGCGGCATGGAGATCGGCGCCCTGACGGTGATGACCATCGCCTTCCGTGAACGCGAGATGATCCTCGACTTCCTGGAGGGGCTGACCGGCCTGCGCATGAACCACGCCTACATCCGTCCCGGCGGGGTGGCCAACGACCTGCAGGACGGCGGCCTGGAACACCTGCGCACAGTCATTGCCTGGCTGAGGAAACACCTGCCTGAGTACGCGACCTTCTGCAACGAGAACCCGATCTTCAAGCTGCGCATGCAGAACCTCGCGAAGATGGATCTCACCGCCTGCATGATGATGGGCGTCACCGGCCCGATCCTGCGCTCCACCGGCTACGAGTGGGACCTGCGCCGGGCGCAGCCCTACTGCGGCTACGAAACCTACGACTTCGACGTGGTCACCTGGGACACCCAGGATGCCTACGGGCGGTTCCGCATCCGCCTGGAGGAGACCTGGCAGTCGCTGAGGATCGTGGAGCAGTGCCTGGAGCGCCTCGAACGCACCCAGGGCCAGCCCGTCATGGTGGGCGACGCGAAGATCGCCTGGCCGGCGTCGCTGGCCATCGGGCCCGACGGGCAGGGCAACAGCCACGAACACGTCAAACACATCATGGGCGAGTCGATGGAGGCCCTCATCCATCACTTCAAGATCGTCACCGAGGGATTCAAGGTGCCCGTCGGGCAGGTCTACCAGGCCGTCGAATCGCCCAAGGGCGAGCTGGGCTGCACCTTGGTCTCCGACGGCGGCACCCGCCCCTACCGCGCCCACTTCCGCGACCCAGGGTTCAACCATCTGCAGTCCGTGCCGCTGATGTGCGAGGGCGGGATGATTTCCGACGTCGTGGTGGCCGTGGCCAGCATCGACCCCGTTCTTGGAGGTGTGGACCGATGAGCGGTCATTTTGTCAGCGATTTCCCCGATTCCGGTTCGGTGGACTACTCGGACCAGTCCACCAACCTCGACGAGACCGCGATCGCCGAGTTGAACGAACTGGCGGGGCGTTACCCGCACCCGCGTTCCGCGCTGCTGCCGATGCTGCACCTGGTGCAGTCCTACGACGGCCGCATCAGCCCGCGCGGCATCGAGCTGTGCGCCGAGATCCTCGGGATCACCACGGCCCAGGTCTCCGGGGTGGCCACCTTCTACACCATGTTCAAGCGCAGGCCCGCCGGGCATCACCACCTGGGGGTGTGCACCACGGCCCTGTGCGCGGTCATGGGCGGCGACATCCTCCTGGAGCGGGCCAAGCAGCGGCTGGGCATCGACGAGGGCCAGACCACCCCGTGCGGACGGGTCTCGCTGGAACGACTGGAATGCAACGCCGCCTGCGACTACGCGCCCGTGGCGATGGTCAACTGGGAGTTCTTCGACGACATGACCCCGGAGAAGCTCGACGAACTGATCGACGCGCTCATGAACGGCGATGAGGTGGTTTCCCCGCGCGGGGCCACCATCACGTCCTGGAAGAAGGCCGAACGGGTGCTCGCCGGGTTCCCCGACGGGCGCGCCGACGAGGGTCCCTCCGCCGGGCACGCATCCACCCTCGGCAGGCGGATCGCCGCCGAAAGGGGATGGAGTGCCCCCGATCCCGACAATCTGCCGGCCGCACCCGAGGAGGAGACGAAGTGAGCGACCTGCTCGCCCCGGTCCTCAGTGACCAGTGGGGCCAGGACAAGTCCTGGAAACTTTCGCGCTACGAGGCCGCGGGAGGATACCGGGCGCTGCGCAAAGCGCTGCTCGGCATGACCCAGGCCGAGGTGATCGCCCTGGTCAAGGACGCTGGTCTGCGCGGCCGGGGTGGCGCTGGTTTCCCGACGGGCATGAAGTGGAGTTTCGTGCCCCAGGACAACCCCAACCCGAAGTACCTCGTGGTCAACGCTGACGAATCGGAGCCCGGCACCTGCAAGGACATGCCGCTGCTGATGGCCTCCCCCCACACCCTCGTCGAGGGCGTGCTGATCGCCTCCTACGCCATCGGTTCCCACCAGGCGTTCATCTACTGCCGTGGTGAGGTGCTGCATGTGATCCGGCGGCTCCAGCAGGCCGTCAAGGAGGCCTACCGGGCAGGCTACGCGGGAAGGAACGTGCTGGGATCCGGTTACGACCTCGACGTGATCGTCCACGCCGGGGCCGGGGCCTACATCTGCGGTGAGGAAACCGCGCTGCTCGACTCCCTGGAGGGCAGGCGTGGCCAGCCGAGGCTGCGTCCCCCGTTCCCGGCCGTCGCGGGCCTGTACGCATCCCCGACGGTTATCAACAACGTGGAGTCCATCTCCTCGGTGCCCTCGATCGTCAACAACGGGGCCGCCTGGTTCCAGGCGATGGGCACGGAGAAGTCGAAGGGCATGACGATCTACTCGCTGTCCGGGCACGTCGCCCGGCCGGGGCAGTTCGAGGCCCCCATGGGCATCACGCTGCGGCAGCTGCTGGAGCTCTCCGGCGGTATCCGCGCGGGTCATGAGCTGAAGTTCTTCACTCCGGGGGGGTCCTCCACCCCGATCCTTACCCCCGAACACCTCGACATCCCCCTCGACTACGAGGGCATGGCCTCGGCGGGCACGATGCTCGGCACCAAGGCGCTCCAGGTCTTCGACGAGACCACCTCCGTGGTGCGCACCACCCTGCGGTGGGTGGAGTTCTACAAGCACGAGTCGTGCGGCAAGTGCACCCCGTGCCGTGAGGGGTCGTGGTGGCTGGTGCAGCTGCTGATGAAGTTCGAGGCCGGCACCGCCGAGGAGGGCGACGTGGACAAGCTCCTCGACGTCTGCACCAGCATCGGCGGCCGCTCGTTCTGCGCCCTGGCCGACGGCGCCGTCGCCTGCGTGACCAGCGCGGTGCGCCGCTTCCGCTCCGAGTTCGAGCAGGGCTACCACACGCCCGCCTGGGAACTTTTCCCCTACGAACGCAGCGCGTTGTTCGCCACGGAAGGAGGTCTCCGGTGAGCCAGCCAACCGACACCGCAGCCAAGGTGGCGCCGAAACCGGATCTCGTCACCCTCACCATCGACGACGTCCCGGTCAGCGTCCCGAAGGGAACCCTCATCATCCGGGCCGCCGAGATGATCGGCACCGCCATTCCCCGGTTCTGCGACCATCCGCTGCTCGACCCCGTCGGGGCCTGCCGGCAGTGCCTGGTCGAGATCCCCGACGCTGGCAACGGCCGCGGTTTCCCCAAACCCCAGGCCTCCTGCACCATGCCGGTTGCCGAGGGCATGGTGGTGCGCACCCAGGTCAGCTCGCCCGTGGCGAAACGCGCCCAGGAGGGCATCCTGGAGCTGCTGCTGATCAACCACCCGCTCGACTGCCCCATCTGCGACAAGGGCGGCGAGTGCCCCCTGCAGAACCAGGCGCTCAGCAACGGGTACGGCGAGTCGCGTTACGGCGGGGTGAAACGCACCTACCCGAAGCCGGTCAACGTCTCCGCGCAGATCCTCCTCGACCGCGAACGCTGCGTGCTGTGCGCCCGCTGCACCCGGTTCTCGGAGCAGATCTCCGGCGACCCGTTCATCGCGCTGGTGGAACGCGGCGCGCTGCAGCAGGTCGGGTTCTACGAGCAGGACCCCTACGACTCGTACTTCTCCGGCAACGTGGTGCAGATCTGCCCGGTGGGCGCGCTCACCTCGGCGGCCTACCGCTTCCAGGCGCGGCCCTTCGACCTGAAGTCGACCACCACCTCCTGCGACCACTGCGCGGGCGGCTGCGAGATCCGCGCCGACCACCGGCACCACCAGGTCAAGCGCCATCAGGCGGGCGATGCCCCCGAGGTGAACGAGGAATGGCTCTGTGACAAGGGGCGTTTCGGTTTCGTCTCGGGACGCGGCGAGGACCGCCTGACCCGGCCGCTGGTCAGGCGCAACGGGGTCCTGCAGGTCGCGAGCTGGCCCGAGGCCATCGACGCCGCCGTCGCAGGGTTGAAGGCCGCGGGAACCGCGGTCGGTGTGCTGCCGGGCGGCCGGCTGACCGTCGAGAACGCCTACGCCTACTCGCGGTTCGCCCGCACCGTGCTCGGCACCAACAACATCGACTTCCGTTCCCGGGCCGCATCCGAGGAGGAGGCCGAGTTCCTGGCCTCCCGCGTCGCGGGACGGGGAATGGACGTCACCTACGCGGATCTCGAGGCCGCCAAGCACGTGGTGCTGGTCAGCTACGAACCCGAGGACGAGACCTCCGTGGTTTTCCTGCGGCTGCGCAAGGCGGTGCGCAAGCACGGCCTCAAGGTCACCACGCTCGCGCCGTTCGCGTCCCGGGGAACGCAGAAACTCTCCGCGACGCTGATTCCCGTGGCACCCGGAGCCGAGGCGCAGACCCTCGAGGCCATGGACCTGGGGGAGGGCACCATCATCCTCGTCGGTGAGCGAGCCGCCTGCCAGCCGGGTCTGCTGTCCGAGGTTTCCTCCAAGGCGATCCGCAGCGGGGCGCGTCTGGCGTGGATGCCGCGCCGCGCGGGCGACATGGGGGCCATCGCGACGGGCTGCCTGCCGGGTCTGCTGCCGGGCGGCCGCCCCGTCTCCTCGGCGGAGGCCCGGGTCGACATGGCCGCGGCCTGGGGGGTGGGTACGCTGCCCACCGAACCCGGCCTGAGCGCCGCCGAGCAGTTCGCCTCGGCGCAGGAGGGCTACCTCAAGGCGTTCCTGGTGGCGGGTGTCGATCCCTACGACATGCCGGAGGCCGACTCCGCCCTGCACGCGCTGCGCAAGAGTTTTGTGGTGCACGTCTCCACCCGCGCCAACGCCGTTACCGAGGTGGCCGACGTGGTCTTCCCCGCCTGCCTGATGGAGGAACAGGCCGGGCACTTCCTGAACTGGGAGCAGCGCATCCGGCCTGTCGCCCTGGTCAACGAGGGAACCAGGCATCCCATGAGCGATCTGCGGATCCTCGCGGCCCTGGCCGACGCCATGGGGGCCGATCTCGGGTTCCGCACCTCCGCGGCCGCCTGGGCGGATTTCCAGGAACTCGGTGAGTGGGAGGGCGAGCGGGTCGCCGTCCCGCGCAAACTCGACGCCGGTGTGACCCAGGGCGGTGTCGTGGTCGCCTCCTGGCGGGAGGCCCTCGACGCCACCAGCGGCATCGACTTCGAGATCGCGCTGCGCAGGACCGCTCGGCCCGCCGTCGCCCGGATGTCGCCGGCGACGGCCGCGGCGTTCGGGATCGGCGAGTTGTGCCGCATCGAGGCCCCAGGGTCCTCGCAGTTGTTGCCCGTCCAGCTCACGGAGATGGTCGACGGTGTGGTGTGGGTGCCGATGAACCCCGGGGAACCCGGCCGTCTCGGCGTGGTGCCCGGTTCCATCGTGACCGTGGCGCCCGCCTCCAGCGATGAAGGAGATCAGGAATGAACGTGTTCTTCCAGGATCCGTGGTGGCTCATCGCCATCAAGGTCCTCGCCCTGTTCGTGATCCTGCTGGTGTGGACCATCTTCAACGTCTGGTACGAGCGGCGTCTCGTCGGCAAGATGCAGCACCGTCTCGGACCGATCATGAACGGACCCTTCGGTTTGGGCCAGGCGCTCGCCGACGGCATGAAACTGCTCGTCAAGGAGGATTTCCGGCCGAAGCACACCGACAAGTGGGTGTTCAACCTGGCCCCGATCCTCACCGGCATGGCGGCCTTCACCACCTGGACGGTGATCCCGTTCGGCGGCCAGGTGGAGATCTTCGGGGTCTCCACCCGCCTCCAGGTCACCGACCTGCCGGTGGCGGTGCTGTTCGTGCTGGCCATCGCATCCATCGGCATCTACGGCATCGTGCTGGCGGGGTGGGCGTCGAGTTCCACCTATGCCTTCCTGGGTTCGATGCGCAGCTCAGCGCAGATGATCTCCTACGAGATCGCGATGGGGCTGTCCATCGTCGGGGTGTTCCTGCAGGCGGGCACCATGTCCACCTACGGCATCGTCGAGGCGCAGCGCACGCCGATCATCTTCCGGTTGCCGTTCGTGGAGGGCGAGGCGAACATCGGGATGATGGGCTGGTACGCGCTGCTGCTGGCGCCGTCGTTCGTGATCTACGGCATCGCGATGGTGGGTGAGACCAACCGTGCTCCCTTCGACCTGCCCGAGTGCGAGTCCGAGCTGGTCTCCGGCTACCTGACCGAGTACTCCGGTTTCCGCTACGCCATGTTCTTCCTGGCGGAGTACATCAACATGGCGACGGTCTCCGCGGTGTGCACGACCCTGTTCCTGGGCGGCTACCTGCCCTTCTGGCCGCTCAACCTCATCGAGCCCCTCAACAACACGTGGTTCGGCCCGATCTGGTTCGTCATCAAAGTGCAGCTGCTGTTCTCCGTGTTCGTGTGGCTGCGCGGCACCCTGCCCCGGTTCCGCTACGACCAGTTCATGGACCTGGGGTGGAAGCGGCTGATCCCGATCTCCCTGCTGTGGATCGTGATGATCGCGTTCGCGCCGCGCTACACCCTCGCGCTGGCCGTCGCACTCGTTGCGATCCTGGTGGCTTTCGCGCCGAGGAAGAAGGAACCCGAACGGGTGCCTCCGGTGGATCCGAACGAGCCCTTCGACGCCTTCGCGGGCGGCTATCCGGTGCCGCCCAGGCCCGGGCAGGTGCTGCCCGAGCTGGCGGGGGTGATCCGGTCCGAAATCATTGCGCCGACCGAGAACGAGGAGAAGTAATGGGAATCTTCGATCCGTGGGCCGGATTCGGCATCACCCTCCACACCATCTTCCGCAAGACCTTCACGCAGGGCTACCCGCAGAAGGGCAAGGAGAAGGTGACGTTGCCGCGCTTCCACGGCCGGCATCAGCTCAACCGCTGGCCCGATGGCCTGGAGAAGTGCGTCGGCTGTGAGTTGTGCGCTTGGGCCTGCCCCGCCGACGCCATCTACGTCGAGGGCGCCGACAACACCGACGAGCAGCGGTTCTCGCCGGGGGAGCGGTTCGGGCACGTCTACCAGATCAACTACCTGCGCTGCATCTTCTGCGGGATGTGCATCGAGGCCTGCCCCACGCGCGCGCTGACCATGACCAACGAGTTCAAGCTCGCCGACAAGACCCGCGGGAAACTGATCTACGAGAAGCAGGATCTCCTGGCGCCGCTGGTGGCGGGTATGGAGCAGCCACCGCATCCGCGTCGCCTCGGCGACAACGAGAAGGCCTACTTCCTGGGGCTGCCGCCCACCGGCCAGCCCGACACCCGAACGGCACCCGAACAAGGAGCGGTGAAATGATTCCCCTTCCCCCGCTGACGGGTGAGGTCGTCGCCTTCGTGGTGTGCGCGCCGATCATGGTGCTGCTCGCCATCGGCATCGTCGTCGCTCGCAAACCCGTTCACTCGGCCCTCTGCATGGCTGGAGTGATGGTGGGGCTCGCGGTCCTCTACGCCGCCCAGGACGCCCCGTTCCTGTTCGTGGTGCAGATCATCGTCTACACGGGCGCCATTTTGATGCTGTTCCTGTTCGTGGTGATGCTGATTGGCGTTGACAGCCGCGACTCCGTGGTGGAGACCCTCAAGGGCCAGCGGGTGGCGGGCATCCTGGCGGTGCTCGGCCTGGCAGGTCTGCTGGTGTTCGCCGTCGGGCAGGTGGTCTTCGCCGGTGGCCCGGTGGGGCTGACGCGGGCCAACGAGGCCCAGGGCGGCAACGCCCAGGGCGTGGCGGCGCTGCTGTTCTCCCGCTATGTGGTGCTGCTGGAGGCCACCTCGGCGCTGCTGATCACCGCGGCGGTGGGTGCCATGGTGCTGGCCCACGGCGACCGGCTCCGCAAGCCGAGGCACCAGGCCGAGCACATGGAGGCCCGTGTCGAACGCTACGCGGTCGGTGGCGTGCACCCGGGCCCGGACCCGAACTCCGGCGTCTACGCCCGTTCCAACGCCATTCACGCGCCCGCGCTGCTTCCCGACGGCACCGTCGCCGAGAAGTCGGTGAGCCACGCCCTGACCACCCGTGGCGCGGTGGTGGCGGTCGACGACCTGCGCAACCCGACGACCACCACCTTCGGTGAGATCGAGAAGGTTGCCGCTGAACTGGAAGGAGAGGCCAAGTGAGCACCGAAGCCTACCTGGTGCTGGCGGCGCTGCTGTTTGCCGTCGGCGCACTCGGATTCCTGCTGCGCCGCAACGCGATCATCGCCTTCATGAGCGTGGAGCTGATGCTCAACGCTGCGAACCTGGTGTTCGTGACCTTCGCCCGCCAGCACGGCAAACTCGACGGTCAGGTGGCGTCTTTCTTCGTCATGGTGGTGGCCGCCGCCGAGGTCGTGGTCGGCCTGGCCATCATCGTCGCCGTCTATCGCGCCCGTCGCTCGGCCTCCGTCGACGACGCGAACCTGCTGAAGTTCTGAGGAGGCTGTCGTGCTGTTGTTGGAAACCATGGCGACGGTACCCGCAACGGGGCTGTTCAGCCTCGCCTGGCTCCTGATCGTGATTCCCTTGGCCGGGGCGGCGTTGCTGCTGGTCCTCGGGCGTTTCTCCGACTCGTGGGGTCACTGGCTGGCTACCGCCTGCTGTCTGGCCTCGTTCACCATCGGGGTGCTGCTGTTCAGTTCGATGCTGGGAGCTAACGAGGGGCAGCGGGCCGTCACCGTTCACCTCTACGACTGGATCAACACCGGGTCCTGGAACCTCAGTTTCGGGATGTTGATCGACCAGTTGTCGATCCTGTTCGTGTTGCTCATCACCGGCGTCGGATCGCTGATCCACATCTACTCAATCGGTTACATGGCCCACGACGAGCGGCGCCGCAGGTTCTTCGCCTACCTGAACCTGTTCATCGCGGCGATGCTCACGCTGGTGCTGGCCGACAGCTACCTGGTGCTGTTCCTCGGCTGGGAGGGTGTCGGCCTGGCCTCCTACCTGCTGATCTCCTTCTGGCAGCACAAACCCTCCGCGGCTGCCGCGGGACGCAAGGCGTTCGTCGTCAACCGCGTCGGTGACCTGGGAATGTCGATGGCCATTTTCACGATGCTGTCGCTGTTCGGCAGCACCGCCTTCTCCGAGGTCAACGCCGGCATGCCGCGGGCCGACGTCGCCACCGCGACGCTGCTCGGTTTCCTGCTGCTGCTCGCGGCGTGCGGCAAGTCGGCGCAGGTGCCGTTGCAGTCGTGGCTGCTCGACGCCATGGAGGGCCCCACCCCGGTCTCCGCCCTGATCCACGCGGCCACGATGGTCACGGCGGGTGTCTACCTGGTGGTGCGCAGCCACACGATCTATGAGATCAGCGAGGCCGCGACCCTCGCGGTGGCGATCGTGGGTGTCGTGACGCTGCTCGCCGGCGCCTGGATCGGCACCGCCAAGGACGACATCAAGAAGGTCCTGGCCGGTTCCACCATGTCGCAGATCGGCTACATGATGCTGGCCGCGGGTCTCGGGCCGGTGGGTGCGGCCTTCGCGATCTTCCACCTGATCACCCACGGCTTCTTCAAGGCGAACATGTTCCTCGGCGCCGGGTCCGTGATGCACGGCATGAACGACGACGTGAACATGCGCAACTTCGGGGCCCTGGCCAGGGCGATGCGGTGGACCTTCCTGACCTTTGCGATGGGGTATCTGGCCATCATCGGTTTCCCGTTCACCGCGGGCTACTACTCCAAGGACCACATCATCGAGGCCGCCTTCGAACGCAACATCGTCCTGGGTGTCCTGGCGCTCATCGGAGCGGGTATCACCGCGTACTACATGACGCGCCTGATGATGATGACCTTCCTGGGGCGCAGCCGCTGGGAGGAGGACGTGCACCCGCACGAATCCCCGGCCGTGATGACCGTCCCGCTGGTGATCCTGGCCATTGCCTCACTGGGCGCAGGTCTTTTGATGAACAACTGGATCCAGGGCTGGCTGGCCCCGGCCACCGGGTCGCATCCCCACGAGACCGGCCTGCTGGCCTTCAGCTGGATCGGTGCGGTCACGCTGGTCGTCGTGGCGTTGGGTGTCGCGCTCGGTTGGTGGCTGCACAGCGGCCTCATCCCGAAGCGGGCGCCGCGGACCCGCAACCCGCTGGTGCTGATCGGCCGCAACGACCTCTACGGGGACGCCATCAACACCTACGCGGTGATCTGGCCCGTGAGTGGCGTTGCGACCGCGCTGAGCCTCGCGGACCAGGGCGTGGTCGACGGTCTCGTCCGTGGTTCCGGATACGGGGCGAGAGGTTTGGCGGGCCTGTTGCGGAAAGCACAGAACGGCTATTCCCGCACCTACGGCCTGACGCTGGTGATCGGCGTCGTGATCCTCGGTGCCATCGTGGTTTTCGGGCAGCTGGTCTGAGGAAGGAAGAATTCACGTGATCAACGACTCGATTCCCCTCCTGAGCATCCTCGCGCTGCTGCCGCTACTTGGCGCCCTGGCTCTGACGTGCGTGCGCGGCGCAGCCGCCCGCGTCGTCGGCCTGTGTTTCGCGTTCGCCACCACCGCTCTCGGTGTGTTCGTCTTCGTCCTGGGGCTCGGCACCCACCTGTCGGAGACGCTGCCGTGGATCCGGGTGATCGGGGCCTTCTATGCCCTGGAACTGGACCCCATGAGTGCCGTCATGGTGCTGCTGACCGTGATCCTCACCCCGTTGGTGCTGATCGCCGAGTGGCATGTCGGCGACGCGGAGGGCGCCCGCTGGTCGACTCGGACCTTCTTCGCCCTAGCCCTGGCCCTCGAAGGGCTCTCCCTCCTGGTGTTCCTGGCCAGCGACGTGCTGCTGTTCTACGTGATGTTCGAGGCCACGCTGATCCCGATGTACTTCATGGTCTCGGGTTTCGGCGGGCCGGAACGGGCCGCGGCGGCCGTGAAATTCCTGCTGTTCTCGCTGGCCGGTGGGCTGGTGATGCTGGTCGGTGTCGCCGGGTTGTACGCGGTCTCCGCGGGGGCGGGGGAACCCAGCTTCCTGATCCGCGACCTGATGGCCCTCGACCTGGGGGGCGGTATCGGCCACTGGCTGTTCGCGGCCTTCTTCTTCGCGTTCGCGGTGAAGGCGCCGATGGCCGGTCTGCACACCTGGTTGCCGGACACCGCCGAGCAGGCCACCGCCGGTTCGTCGACGATGCTGGTGGGCATCCTCGACAAGATCGGCACTTTCGGGATGATCAAGATCTGTTTGACGATCTTCCCCGAGGCCTCGCACTGGGCCACGCCGGTCATCCTGGTGTGGGCGATGGTCTCGATGTTCTACGGCGCCCTCATGGCGCTCGGCAGCCCCGACCTGCTGCGGTTCGTGTCCTACACCTCCGTCAGCCACTTCGGTTTCATGGTGTTCGGGGTGTTCGCTCTTACCACGCAGTCGCTGAGCGGGTCGATCTTCTACATGCTGAACCACGGTTTCTCCACGGCAGCGATGTTCCTGGTAGTCGGTTTCCTCGTGAAACGCCGCGGCACCGCCGCCATCGAGGCCTACGGCGGGGTGCAGAAAACCGCTCCGGTGCTGGCCGGTTTCCTGCTGCTGTCGGGACTGTCGGTGCTCGCCCTGCCCGGCATGTCCAGCTTCGTCTCGGAGTTCTTGGTGATGGCCGGTTCCTGGCAGCGTTACCCGGTGCACACCGCGGTGCTCACCCTCGGAATGGTGCTGGCCGCGGCCTACGTGCTCACCGTCTACAAGAGAACCATGACCGGTCCCGTGCCCGACGACGTGCGCAAACACGTCTCCACGGACCTGAACCTGCGTGAACGCCTCGCGGTGGCGCCGTTGCTGGTGCTGCTGATCTTCTTCGGTTTCTTCCCGAGGCCTCTGCTCCAGGTGGCCGATGATGCGGCACGCAATGTGATGCAAACCGTCGGCGAGACCGATCCCGCCCCCACGATCCAGGGAGAGAACTGATGAGCCCGCTTGAGATCACCGTTCCGGTCATGGAGTGGATGCTCGAGGCACCCCTGATCGTGCTGCTGGTCGGCGCCACCCTGGGGGTGCTCCTCGAGGCCGTGGTTCCCCGCGAGTACCGCTACCCCGCGCAGACGGGGCTGGCGATACTGACGGTTCTCGCTGCCATGGGGTTCACCGCGTACAACTGGGTGGGTGGGGACTTCAAGATTGTCGCTCCCGGAAGCATCGCCGTGGACGGGCCGACGTACTTCTTCTGGTCGCTGCTGCTGCTGGTCGGCCTGGGCGGGGTTGCGTTGTTCGCCGAACGCGCCGTCGCGGGCGGGGTGTCGGCCTTCGCCGCATCCGCCGCCACCGTACCGGGGTCGCCGCTGGAGCGGGAAGCCGAACGCCAGCACCGCGAACACACCGAAATCTTCCCGCTGATCCTGTTCGCGCTGTTCGGGATGCTGCTGTTCGCGGCCGCCAACGACCTGCTGACGCTGTTCGTCGCCCTGGAGATCTTCTCCCTGCCGCTGTACCTGCTCTCCGGGATGGCGCGGCGCCGCCGTTGGCTGAGCCAGGAGGCCGCGCTGAAGTACTTCCTGCTCGGCGCGTTCAGTTCCGCGTTCTTCCTGTTCGGTGTGGCGCTGCTGTACGGCTACGCGGGTACTTTCTCCTACGCCGGTGTGGCGCAGGCCATCGTCACCGATGAGTCTCCGCCGGTGCTGTTGCTGGCCGGCCTGGTGATGCTGGCCGTCGGGCTGCTGTTCAAGGTGGGTGCGGTACCGTTCCACACCTGGACCCCGGATGTCTACACCGGCGCCCCGACCCCAGTGACCGGTTTCATGGCGATCGCCACCAAGACGGCCGCCGTGGCCGCGCTGCTGCGGGTGTTCTACGTGGCCCTGGGCGGGGCGCGCTGGGACTGGCAGCCGATCATCGCCACCGTCGCGGTGGCGACCATGGTGGTCGGTGCGGTGGTGGGCCTGGTGCAGCAGGACATCAAACGCCTGCTGGCCTACTCCTCGATCGCCCACGCCGGGTTCATCCTGGCGGGTTTCGTCGCCGCCGTGGGTGCCACGGCCAAGGGCGGTGTCTCGTCGGTCGGGTCGATTTCCTTCTACCTGCTGGCCTACGGCTTCGCGACCCTCGGTGGGTTCGGGATCATCACGATGGTCCGGCGCGCCGGGGGAGAGGCGAACGGGATCGCCGCCTGGCGGGGGCTGGGACGGACCAGCCCGTTCGTTGCAGGGGTCATGACCTTGTTCCTGCTCAGTTTCGCCGGTATCCCGCTGACCGCGGGTTTCGTCGGCAAATTGGTGGTATTCGCCGCCGCCTGGCAGGGCGGATACGGCTGGTTGGTGCTGGTCGCGGTGATCGCGAGCCTCGTGGCCGCCTTCTTCTACCTGAAGGTCGTGGTGGCGATGTGGTTCAAGGAACCCGAACGCGGCCAACAGGGCAGGGTGGCCGGGGCCTCCGGGTGGACCTGGATCGTTGTCGCCGTGTCCGCTGTGGCGACGATCGTTCTCGGTTTGGTTCCGGGTAGCATTCTTGATCTGGCGGCTGGAGCCGCCCAGTTCATCCGCTGACCCCTGGAGTCATCTTGACCCTCGACATCGAAGCCCTCTCAATCCGCTTCGAGGAGCGGCTGCGGCAGGTCGCCGTGGCTGACTCCCCGTTCGTAACCGAGGCCGCCAGCCACCTGATAGCTGCCGGGGGAAAACGGTTCCGGCCCCAGTTGGTGTATCTCGCATCGGGGTTCGGTGGTGAGGTGGATGAGGAGCAGCTACTCAAAGCCGCCCTCGTGATGGAGCTGACCCACGTCGCGAGCCTCTACCACGACGATGTCATGGACGAGGCCGATGTACGCCGTTCCGCGCCGTCCGCGAACTCCCGGTGGGGCAACTCCATCGCGATCCTGATCGGCGACTATCTGTTCGCGAAGGCGTCGATCCTGGTGGCGGACCTCGGCGCCGACTACGTGCGGCTCCAGGCGGAGACCTTCACCCGGCTGGTGCAGGGACAGATAGCGGAGACCCGCGGCCCGGGGACGGGTGAAGCGCCGCTGGAACACTACCTGCAGGTGATCGCCGACAAGACGGGCTCCCTGATCGCCGCCTCCGCGCTGTTCGGGGCGATGATCGCGGGCGCCCCGCAAAGCATTCGGGAAGCCCTGGCGGCCTACGGCGAGGAAATCGGGTTGGTGTTCCAGCTGAGCGACGACATCATCGACATCACCAGCGACGTCACCGGCAAAACCCCGGGCACGGACCTGCGCGAGGGGGTACCGACGCTGCCGACGCTGCTGCTGGAGGCCTCCCGCGACCCAGCGGACCAGCCCCTGAAGGACCTTCTCGCGGGGGACCTGAGCGACGACGCGGCCCTCGCGGAGGCGTTGGCGGTGCTGCGCGCCCATCCCGTCGTCGAGAAGGCGAGGGCCGAGGTCTGCCGCCACGCCGATCTGGCGAGGCAACACTTGGCGCCACTTCCCGAGGGGGATGCTAAACAGCTGCTGCTCCAGGTCTGCGACGACCTGGTGAAGCGTTCCGCCTGATCCCGCCCGCAGGAAATCAGGCCAGGGCCCGGCTGGCCGGAGTCGCGGCGCCGCCGTGGGCCGGACCTGCCGGAAACGGGGCGGGCTTGCGGTCCACGACCACCCCGGCCCGCAGCGAGGGCCGGCGGCACCACGCCGCAGCGGCTGCGCGTGTGCCCGGGGCCGGGAGAACCCTCCGGGGCCGCGTTCTCGACTGCGTGGTGACCTTGCGGTATCTCCTCTTGCGGTACCTCCTTTCGTTTCTTTCGTTTCGGCAACCTCGGCGAAACGATTTCTGAGGGTTGCCTAAGTCGATTGTGGCGAGTTCTCGAGATGTTCCCCGGGGCCTGGACGGCGAACGGCCGGACCTTTGCGTTTCAAGCGCCTGTTTCCGGGCTGTGACGCGACGGAGAAGATCCCGGGGTGGTCGCTCATGAGTGGTCGCCAAAAAGGCTTGTGTGTGACGAAAGCAAGGGTCCTGCCCAGCCTGCGAATGTCCTAATGGTGTGAATCCCGACCAACTTGTGTTAACGTTCGTCAGCCCCCGAGTGGTCAGCCGATCGGAGGACAAGAAGCACAAGCATGATTTGGGAGGGAAACTACGTGTTGAAGAGGATCAAACCTCGCAGCGAGTGGAGGCCGATGGCTTTCCTGCTCGCATTCCTGATCGGCGTGGCCGGTCTGGTCGTCGGGAGTCCTGCTGCGCAGGCCACCGAGGTGGACGCCATCGATCCGGGAAGCATCCGCATCACGAGGGTCGACGAGGAGAGTTCCAAGCTCTACCTCTGGACCGCCATCAGGATCGACGCGAACTGGAGGATTCCCGATGGCACCGGAAAAGCCGGGGACACCTTCAAACTCGGCCTGCCCGGGGAACTCGACGGCACCGTCGGAAGCTTCGAGCTGAAGGGCAAGGACGGCGATCCGCTGACCTACGGCACCTGCGAGGTGGCGAGGGGCGAGGTCACCTGCACCCTGAACGCCAACGTCGAGGGCAAGAACAACGTCGGTGGATCGCTGTGGGTGCGGGCCCAGGTGGTCAAGCGCACCGATGCTGACAAGCTCACCTTCGTCCTCCGCAACGGCGTCAAGGCCGAGGTGCCGCTTCCCGGTGGGCAGAAGGGCATCGGCTACAACCCCACGCTTCCCACCGTGACCTTCAAGTCCGGTTGGTTCCCCGGCGATGACCAGACCGCCATCCACTGGCGGATCGTGGTTCCCGGTTCCAAGGTCGCCGACCGTTCCCGCATGACCATCACCGACACCTACCGGGTGGAGGGCGCCAAGCTGACCCTGGCCGAGGGCAGCCCGAACATCTATTGGATTCCCAACACCCCGGAGTGCTGGAACGAAACCTATGCCCCGAGCTGCCTCCACAAAATTGACAACTCCACCACCCCGTCGCTGACCCTCACCCACGACGAGGGCAAGAATGTGGTCAAGGCCGTCATCGACAACAAGGGCCAGAACTTCCAGTCCGACCGGATCTTCATCTTTGACATGCGGGTGAAGACCGAGGGGACCATCGCCCCCGGGGCGCAGTACACCAACAAGGCCACCGTGGATGCCGAGCAGCGCACCGCGACCGCGGTCAAGAACGTCTCGGGCGGCGGCACCGGCTCCGGTGACACCGTTGGGCATCTCGCCGTGAAGAAGACGGTCGTGGGTGGCCAGGTCTCCGGCGACACCACCTACCCGGTGGCCTGGTCCTACCAGTACAAGGGCCAGACGCGTAGTGGCGAGCTGGCTGTGAAGGCCGACGGCACCCTCGAAACCCTCAACAACGTCCCGAACGGCACCGTGGTCACCCTGACCGAGAAGGTTCCCGCCGGTGGCGACATCGACTACGGCGACCCGGTGTTCTCGGGTCAGGGCGTCAAGGACGGGGTTCCCGACGCCAACAGCGCCCAGGTCACCGTCGAGGGCCTCAAGACCGTCGAGGTTTCCCTCACCAACCACGTGAACCCGAAGCTGGCCCCGGTCGAGGTCACCCCCGGCGTGTGCAAGCCGGGTTCCAGCGAGCCCTCCGAACCCACCGTCAAGGTGGGCGAGACCGACGGCATCACCTACTCCACCCCGAAGCTCACCACCTCCGGTGACAAGGTGACCGTCGAGGTCACCGCCACCCCCGCATCGGGCAAGGAGATCGATGACCAGCACCTGCCGGAAGGCTGGAAGGCCAACGGTGACGGCACCTACACCTTCACCACCACCATCACCCAGCCGAACTGCGTGAAGACCGTCACCCCCGTGATTCCCACCGTCGGTGCGCAGGTGTGCCCCGTCGACTCCACGACCCCGGTGCCGCCGTCGGTGACCAGTGTCGAGGACACCGACGAGATCGACTACAGCGAACCCCAGGTCACCAGCAGCAACGGCCAGGTCACCGTCGTCGTCACCGCCACGGCGAAACCCGGCTACCGGATCGACACCGACAAGCTGCCCGAGGGTTGGAAAGTCGTCAACGGTGTGGTCACCTACACCAAGACCATCACCCAGCTCGCGTGTGACCTCCCCGTGGCGCCTACCATCGATCCCGGCGTCTGCAAACCGGGTTCCACGACCCCGTCGCAGCCCACCGTCAAGGTGGCCGAAACCCCCGGAGTCACCTACGGCAAACCGGAGATCAAGGTCGCTGACGGCAAGGTGAACGTCACCGTCACCGCCACCGCCCAGGACGGCCACGAGTTCGGTGGCCCGATGCCGGAGGGCTGGAAACGGATCGACGCCAAGACCGCCGTATTCACCGGCGAGCTCAAGGCGCCCGTCTGCGATGTCCCGGCCGCGCCCACGCCGAGTCCCTCGGTCACCCCGACCCCCACGGTGACCCCGGCCAAGCCCGTTCCGGTGAAACCGGGTCTGCCGAAGACCGGCTCCTGATCCCGCGCCTGTGCTGATTGGGCCCCGATCCCCTCTGGGATCGGGGCCCGATCGCTTTGGAAACGACAACGAGAGTTTTCCCGGATGTCGCATCGGAATCTTGTTCTTCATCAATGTGCCAAAGATGGAGATGAGGGAAACCCGCCGAACCGCTACGCCTGCGCGGGTGCGCGGTACATCGTGCGATGCCGGGGATTTCTGCCCGGCGGCGCCACCCACGTCTGGAATCAGACCGGGATGAGCGGCCGATGGGTGATCGACGATCCGTTCCCGGCCCCACCCTGGCCGTCAAACCGGGCGAGGTGACCCTGTACCGGTTTTCCAACCACATCCCTTTGTGCTGGAACGCGACCTGGCGTACCGACTGCCGGACCGTGACCTACAAGCAACGACGCCGCCAGCACGGTCCCGGCCGAGACCGTATTCCCCGTGGAATCCGGCTGCACGGCGGGCGGCCGGGCCAGGACCGGCAACCCGAACGTCAGGGCCGACGGCTGAGGCTGGTCCCACAGATGGGATCACGTATTCGGCTCCGGAGTTCATCAGGGCCGGGCAATCGATCCAGTCATTCGTCGACGTCCGTGCGCTTTGGCCCATGTCTTCGCAAAAACCCCAGTCATTTCCCATTCAACAGGCAATGAGCAAAATATTTGCTCATTGCTGTCGCTCCTCCAGATTGACTTTCGGGCCGAAAACACGGGGTTTCCTGGACGAACGGCCAGAGTTTTCAAGCGTCGCCCGTGCGGAAACGGATAACTTCTGTTAAGGTGCGTGCCGTTCAAAGTTTCAACTCCTTGGAGAGATGGGGGCGGGTTGAAGTTCGGGGGCAAACGCAATGTCCGCAGATCCGGTGGCCTTCCGGGAATGATCGCGGCCGGTGTTCTGGTTGCAATTTCGGTTGTCGGGACGTGGGTCGTCACCGAGAGCAGGATCGCTCCGGGGGAGGCGGAACGGCATGGGGAATCTACCGTCTCGGGGAGCCGGCTGGATCTGTGGTTGAATCCCGTGGATACCGGGGAAAGACTCGCATCCGGGAACGTTGTTCGCGTCTCTCCGAGCATTCAATCCCCCCGGGCGGGTGGCGGTGAGTGCGACGTTTTCCAAAACCATCCGCCGGTATCGAACCTTCGGGCCGGCGTGGCCTCGGCGGGGCAGGCGTCCCGCGGCGGGTGGGAAACGAACTCTTCCGGAATCCAGAAAGGGGAGCATGCTTTCCTCGTGAGTGGCGGGAGGATTCACTCCCGGGAAAATTCTTTTGTTCTTCCGGTTTCCGTGGCGAACGATTCCCCGGCTTCCGGTGTGCGTCAGGAGGCCGCGGCCGAATTGTTCTGGTTTCTCCTCCCCGGAACTGGCGAGCGGGCCGTGCCCGTCTCCCCGGGGACGGCCCCCTGGGTACTCGTAGCCAACCAGCAGGGGCAGGGCACCCCGGGCTCTCAGGGCGCGAATACCGAGGAACCGGCCCAGCCCGGTCTGGTGGCGGGGCTGCTGGGCGTGGTCGCGGTGGCCGGCGCGCTGGTCGGCAGGTACGCCGGATACCCCGCAGGAAAACGGGAGGACCGGAAATGACCCGGTCCGGTGTTGTCGCGGCATCCAACCCGGGGTTTCTCCGGAATGCAGATATTTTCTCGCCCCCGTACCGGTGCGGTGGCCCGGGGGTGTGGGGAAAAGGTCCGGCAGGAGCTCTTGCCCGGGTCAATGCCATCTTTCCCGGGGAAAGGCAATGCCGGGTGCGAAACGTGAAGAATCCAGTGCAAACGCGCACCCGGGGTCTGCCCGGCGGATGGTGCCATCCCTTTCCCCGCTGGGTCAGAATTATCCCGCGCAATTCATCCCCGACGGGAAGCCGTCTCGGATGACGCGTGGAATCCCTGAACCGTGACGATCGAGAATTGAAATCCCCGGGAAGAGCGGGACTGTCCGCGACCATGACGATCCAATCCTGTCCCGGGAAAATGATTTCAACCAATGATTCCGGCTCCTCGGTGAGCCACTGGAACGGGGCGCCTTGTGCGCCCTGGGGGTGAAGAGCCGCGTCCCCCCGCGGCAGGCGGCGCAATGGCGCGTCGCGCCCCCTGTGGGGGGTGGGATTCAGCTCTGCCCGAGGAATCCCGCCCCTCCAACCGCTTGGCCGTTCGGCAAGTAACCGGTCATTGTCGTCCTTTCGGAGGACAAGTTTTCCTGATAGCTTCAACGCGCTGCCGATTCACGCGGGTGAGTTCAGGGGGATTCCGGGATGGGGAAACAGGCCGACACGTGGGGTGCGTGCATGGTCGCCATGGGGGTGGCCGCCATGCGTGGCCCGTCGACCGTCCTCGCGGGTGCACCGGTGGTTCACACGGGAACCGGTGGACCTTCGGAAAGGAACCTGAACGGCAGCGAGCCGGGGGCCGATTCTGGTTCTCCCGTCCGTTTTCCGGCGCCATCGGCATCGGAAAACGGACGGGAGACCGCGTCGGACCCACGGCGTAAATGACGCGGGGGTGCGTCCTGGAGGAGGGGCCTGTGGCTGGATGGGTCTGGCCCCTCCGCAAGTTTTCGTGTCAGTTCAATACTCGCTGAGCCGCAACCAGGCCCGGGTCAGGGCGTCCGGGTCCTGCGCCCAGGTGCCGTCGAACCGGCGTTGGCCCCGCGTCGTGGCCTCCGCCAGATCAGTGAGCAGCCGGGAGGCGAAGGGTGCCCCGGCCGCCTTGAGCCAGGCCGTGTCCTTCGCCAGCAGCGGCGAGGAAAGGACGCCGGGCCCGGCGTCCAGGACCCGCTCGCACCAGCGCCTCGTGGTCTCCGTCACCTGCGGCGAATCAACTGTCCAACTGGTGACGTCCCCGGGTTCGGGATCATCGGGGAGAGCGGGAAGATTCCCAACCCAGGATCGCGTCACCGCGTCCAGGCCCGGCCACCAGAGCCCACCCAGGGATCCGGGGATCCGGATCAGGCCTTCGGCCGATGCGCTCAGGCCCAGCAGTTGATTCCCGCGCGCCAGGCAGGTGACGAAGGTACCGGTGGCGGCGCCGAACAGTTCCGTGGCCAGCCCGGCCCTCAGCACCCGGGCGGCGGGAAGCAGCTCCAGCCGCCGCCCGGCGACGAGCAGCCCGCGCCTGTCGCCGGCTTCGATCCCGCCCGAGACCACCTCGAAACCTTCCGGGACGTTCTTCCATGCGCTCCAGGGGGCCTGCATGGCGGCCCGGACCTGCTTCCCACCGCCCAGGCGGCCGTCGAGCCGGGCCGTTGCGTCCGCCACCAGCAGCCGGTGCCGGGACAGGGTGAAGGGGGACTCGCTGATCCCGCCCCAGGCCTCCCCGGCCTCGTAGCGGGCTGCGATGTCGCGGGCGGTGCCGGGGCGCACCCGGGCCAGCGACCAGGTGTTTTTCCACTGGTCCTGGAAGGTGACCTGCGTGCCGGCGAACCCCGAGGCGGTGATCACCGGTTCCGCGAACAGCGGCGTCAGCGTGAGCCCGCCGATGTCCTGGTACGGCTGCCGGGGTCTGCCCAGCAGCTCGTCGGCGTCCTGCCCGTCGGCCAGCCCGCGCAGCCGGTGCAGGTTCAACAGGGCCGCGGAGAACGCCGCCACCCGGGGGCCCGGGGCCTGGCCGAGGGAACGCACGAAACCCGTCAACGCCCGGTCCGCGACGACCAGCCCGTGGACGCGCATCCGGTGCAGGTCGGCGGCCAGGCCCGCGCGCTGGGCGGCCCCCAGCCTTCCCGCGCCCCTCAGCAGCACCTCGGTCAGGTGCTCCCAGGCCAGGTCGGCGGTGGCTGACTGTTCCCGGGTGATGGAGCGCGCACCGGCCCGGGCGGCCTCCTCTGCGATCCGGCGCAACCGTTCCGCCGGGTTGCGCAGGTCGATCGACGGGGCGGCCGGGGTCTCGTCGTCGGCCACCTCCAGACTGAGCGCGACGGCCGCCCGATGGGCGCAACCGGGGGACAGCAGACAGTTACAGGTGATGTGTTCCTCCGATGTGGCGACCTCCACGTCCGCCAGACGCACCGTCGCGTTCCCGAAACCGATCTCGGGACCGATCAGCACCGGATCGGCCAGCAGGGCGTCCACCCGCCTGCGGACCCGCGGGGCGAGCGAATCGGTGATGGACGCCATCAGCGCGGGGGAGATCTTCATCGCGACCCCTCCCTGATCACGGCGCCGACCCAGCGCGCCAGATCCAGCGGCGAGACCGCGGCGACTCGCATCCCGGCGCCGGCCACCCTTGCCGCGATCCCCGCGTTGTAGACGCCGGTGCCGGTGTCGTTCAGGGCCGCGCAGCCAAGCAGCGTCACCCCGGAGGTGGCCAGGGCCTCCACCTCGGCCAGCAGGGGGACGTCGGAACCGAACTCCTCGAAATCGCTGATCAACACCAGCAGGGTGCGGGAGGGCACCCTCACCCGTGATCGAGCCACCCGCAGCGCGGATGCGATGTCCGTGCCTCCCCCCACCGAGACCTCCAACAGCAGCGACAGGGGGTCGTGGACGTGGCCGGTGAAGTCCAGCACCTCGGTGCTGAACGCCAGGAAATCGACGTCGAGAGCGGGCGACTCCGCGAGGATCGCCGCGGTCAGGGCCGAATAGACCACCGATTCCGACATGGAACCCGACACGTCCACCAGCACGATCAGGTGCCAGTCGATGTCGCGCGCCATCGGGGCGTGGAACACGGGATGGACGGGCACAACCTGAGGTCGCCCGTCGAGGGGAACCACGTGCCGCAGGTTGCCCCGGATGGTGCGATCCAGATCCAGACTCCCGGTGCGACGCCGGGTGGGGCGTCCCGTCGCCAGGCCGCTCAGGGCCGGGCGCAGCCGGATCGCCAGCTCGGCACCCAGCTCCTTCACCAGCCGGGCCACCAGGGGACGCAGCCTCGCCAGCCGCGCCTCCGGCAGCGCCCCCCGCAGCGACAGGGCGGTGGCCAGCAGGTCCACCGACGGGCGCACCGAATCCGGATCGAGCCGCTCCACCACGTCGCCGCGTCCCCTCGCGGCGGCCTGTCCGAATATCTCCTGCACCTCGTGCTCACCGAAGAGGACCTCGATCTCGTCCCGCCACTGCCGCACCCCCAGCTGCGACGGACCGTTCCCGGAGCCCCGCCGCCCGCCGTCCAGGGAGTCCGAGTCCGGGCGGCCGTACAACTCGTCCAGGGCGGAGGCCATCCGGCGGCCCCGGTGCGACAGCCTTTCCCGTTCGGTGCCCAGCACCAGCCGCCACCGTTCCGCCGGGGGGAAGGCCAGATCGGCCAGCCCGAGAGCGGCCAGGCGGTCACGGGCCGCGGTGTCGTAGCGGGTGGCGGCCAGGGTCTCCTCGGGGCTCAGCACCAGGTCACGGGCACGCCCGAGTTCGCGGGCCAGGTCGGTCAGGAGGGCCTCCCGTGCCTGCTCGGGCAGGACATCGAAGCCGCCCCGCAGCGCGGGCAGCAGGGAGACGAACTCGTCGTCGGGGATGCCGCCCACCCGATCCACCAGGGCGATCGTCGCCGGGGACGAGTCGAAGCGGGGCAGCGCAGTGGTCAGCAACCCGACCAGCCTCCGGCGCAGGGCCCGGCGCGCATCCGGGGTGGGGGCGTCCAGCCAAGACGCCACCCGGACGGCGGAATCGTCGTCCAGCAGCAACCCGGCGGCCGCCCCCTGCATGAGGGGGGAACCGTCCCCGGCGAGTTGCTCCAGGGCGTGCCCGAGGCTCAGGGCGTGGGAACCGCCCTGAGCGGCGAAGACCGCCAGGGCCCTGGCGTCCTCGGGATCGTCGGAGCCGCGGATGCCGCGTAGTTCCCGCACCGCGGCGGAGGTGAACTCGTCGCGCAGCTCGGCGGCGCGCATCCGCTGCTGCTCCGGCAGCAGCGAGGCTCCGGGAATGTGCGACGATGCCACTTCCGCGAGGGCGACCGACAGCGCGACGGCATCCGTGAAACCGACCCGCCCGGCCAGTGGGACCACGAGCCGGAAGGCCCGTTCCATCGCCGATTCCAGGGCGCACCCGGCGGCCTCGGTCAGCAGCGCCGTGGCCTCCTGGGGGGTTTCGACCTTCCGGGTGAGCAGCACCGTCGCCGCCACCTGCTCGGGGGTCAGGCCGCGTGGCGCGGCCAGCTCGATGCTGGCCTCCGTCGCCGTACTCCACCTCAGATCCCAGCTCAGCCCCACCATCTCCGCCCCGCGAGACAGACCCTGGCTGACGGGGGAGGCGAAGGTGATGCCGCCGGTGAACAGGCGCATCAGCAGCACGTGGCGGCGCAGGTCCCGGGGGTTGCGCAGCGGTTCGAGATACAGCTGTTCGTTCTTTTCCAGGGGAATCCGCAGGGCCTCCAGCTCTGCCAGGATATTCGCCCGCAGCGCCGAGATGGGCGTTCCGGGTGCCACCTGGCCGGAACGATCCCCGATCAGCACCTGTTCCAGGGCCTCGGCCACCACCCGGCCCCGCCCCAGCACCTCCCCCTGGGCCAGCACAGTGGTGGCCGCCTCGATCAGTTCCCGGCGCGACGGGGCCGCCAGCCCCCGCAGGGCCGCCAGGTCGAGGGCCATCCGCGTCGTCTCGGCAGCCTCCCCGGGGCCGGCGGGATGCCCGGCGGCACGCAGCCGCCGGGTGATTTCCGTGATCAGCCGGGTGGCCTCGTCACGGAGACTGCCGGGGGCCAGTTCCGAGGCGAGGACCACCTGCTGCCAGCCGGGGTCACGGATGCCGGCGGGATAGCCTGAACGGGAGTCCAGCTGGGCGAAGGTGTAGCGCACCAGGCAGCCCGCCACATCGGGGCCGGCGGCGTCGAGAGGGCCGGGTTCCGGGGCCAGCAGGGCGGCGGCATGGAACGAACCGACCATCGCCGCCACCCGGCGGCCCGCCGACAATTCCCGGCCCAGCACCCGGTTCATCCTTTCCTCCCGGGCCCGGGTGTGGGCGTCGATCCTGCCCTCCGCCCTGCGGAGTGCCCAGCCGTGGGCCAGTGCCGCGACCCGCAGCTGTTCCGGTGCGGAGCCGGGAGCCGGGGCCTCGACGAGCCGGTCCCAGGCCTCCTGGGTGTCATTTGCCCGGGCCCGTGCGAACAGGGCGTCGCGGCCCCGGGAATCGCCGGGGAATTCCTCGACTGCCTCCTCGGGTTCCGGGGCCGTGACCGGCAGGTCCAGGCATACCACCGGCACCGAGTTGGCCCGCGCCCAGCGCAGCGCCACCAGCTCCGGGGAGAAGTCCGCGAACGGGTAGAAGCTGAGCCCCTCGCCCCGGCTGAAGGCCATGGCCAGCGGAGCTACGGCCTCGGGATGGGTGAGCCAGTCCAGCCATTCGGCGGCCTCCGCGGGCAGTTCGACGGCCAGCACGTCCGGCGCGAACCCCTCCAACAGGTGGGGTGTGGCCACCGACATGGCGGGGGAGTGGTGCCTGATCCCGATCAGGAACGGAGCCCGGCAGCCGGTCAGCTCCGCGAGCTCGGTTTCCGTGGTCATGCTTCGAGCACGTGCCGCTGCTCCCAGAGCTGCACCCACGTGTGGCGGCCATCGGCGGCGCGGCGTTTCACGACGGAATCCCAGTAGGCGAGCAGACGCGCGCCGTCCTCCGAATCGTCCTTGCGGACAGCGCCGAGGAGCTGTCCCGGGATCAGACGCACCCCGTCGCGGGCGTGCGGGAAGAACGCCCCGGCCAGCGCGATGGAACCGGAGATGGCCACGGCCTCGGCGGTGGACAGCACCGTGGACGGTTTCTTCACCGCCCAGCCCTCCTGGCTCACCCCGGAACGCAACTCCCGGAACGCCGTCACCAGGGTTTCGACCACCACCTCGTCGACCTTGGATCCGGCGTCCGCCGCGGCGAGGGCCTGGCGGGTGCGTTCCATCACCAGGGCGATCTCCGCGCCCGCGTCGGCGATCGGCTCCACCGCCTCGAAGTTGAAACGGCGTTTCAGGGCCGCGCTCATCTCCGAGACGCCACGGTCCCGCAGGTTCGCCGTCGCTATGACACAGAAACCCGGGGCGGCGTGGACGGCGTACTCGCCGAGCTCCGGCACCGCCAGGCGGCGTTCCGAGAGCACCGAAACCAGCGCGTCCTGGACCTCCGGCAGGCAGCGGGTGATCTCCTCCACCCGGGCCACCCGTCCCGTCCGCATGGCCGCCAGCACCGGTGAATCCACCAGCGCGTCCTCGCTGGGGCCCCTGGCCAGCAGCTGCGCGTAGTTCCAGCCGTAGCGGAGCTGGTCCTCCGTGGTGCCCGCGCTGCCCTGGACCGTCAGGCCACTGGTGCCGCAGATCGCGGCCGACAACAGCTCGGACAGCATCGACTTGGCCGTGCCCGGTTCCCCCACCAGCAGCAGCGCCCGCTCACCAGCCAGGGTGATGACGCACCTCTCCACCAGGGACACATCCCCCACGAACTTCCGGCTGATCTTCAACCTGTCGTTGCCGCAGACGAAGGCCACCACCGCCTGCGGGGTGAGCAGCCAACCCGGTGGCCGGGGTCCCTTCTCCTCGGCGAGCCGGGCCAGCTCCTCGGCGTGACGCACCTCCGGTGGCGGCACCTGCTGCACCTGCTCCATGGGGACCTCCTCGGGTTTCCTGACGTGTGCGATCAAGCTAGCAGGAGGCCCCGACAAAACCGGCGCCCCGGGGCACGCGGGTGCTTCACCCTTCCGGGGTTTGCCGGCAGGCGGTGAAGCGCCGGGAAGCTCAAGCGGATGAGATCGGGTTCGTCCACCATTCCGGTTCCTTGGTGCCGGTGATCACCGGGGACCGGGCACGTCACCCGAGGCGTAGCGTTCCCAGGTTTCGCGGAACAACTGCCCACCGGGGACCCGGGGCAGCTGGGGGCCGCCGTGGCCGAAAAGGGCCCCGAGTCTGGCGGTGGCGAACACCGGCGCCTTCCACTCTTCCAGCGGAAAACTTGGGGCCTTCTCCTCCTGCCACCCGCCCGGAAGGAAAAGGGAGCGGCCCGCCCGGGGTCGTTTCGCCTCCACGACCAGGCCCCGCTTCAGCAACTCGGCGCCCGCCCGGGAGCGTTGCGCCCTGCCCCAGCCGTTCCAGGTGCCGATGTTGCGATCCGTGGGTCCCGGCAGCGCGAGCAGCTGGAGGAAGTAACGGGCCGCGTCCTCGCTGATGCAGCAGGAAGCCGCCGCCGAGGCCACCGCGTCGGGGGCGGTCACGAACGGATCGAAGCCGTATCCCGGTTCCAGGACGCGCAGGTCCGCGGCGATGGGGTCGAACATCCCGTCGATGACGCAGATCACATCCAGCAGTTGTTTTCTCATGACGCCCCGGTCCGGCAGGCCCGAGATCAGGTCCCGTTCCGCCCGCCAGTCGGTGATCTCAGCGGGGTGCCAGTGAAGATCGAAACCGGACCTGCCCCTTCTCAGGTGCCAGGCGCCGGCATGATGGGTGTCTCCTTCCGGGTCCAGGCCGAGGGCGCGGAACACGCTCTCGGCCTCGGACGGCAGGAGGGGGAAACGGTGACCCCTCCCGGCGCATGCGGTTTTCAGGGCGTCGAAGCGCCCGGCCAGCCAGGGACGCAACGGGTTGGAACGCTCCAGGTGGTGGGCGAGCCAGAGCATGCCCGAGGTCATCCGCGGCTCCACTTCCTCGTCCCGGGCGAGCCTCAGCAACTCGTGGCCCCCGGGGGCACGGAAGGCCTTGTCAGCTTCGGCGAGTGCTTCCTCCGGAATGAGCACGCGGTTCCCCGATTCGCTGCGCCAGACCGCGATCATCGCCTCGACGTCGAGACCTTCTTCGACCACGCGCTGCGGATCCCGGGCGCCGGCGACGAGAAGCCGCACCAGCAGGTCGGTGTCCAGGTCGATGAGGAACCTGCGGGCAGATGCGAGCTGCGCCGCGGTGCATCCCACCAGTTCCCGGATTTCCTTTTCGAACCCCGGGTTCTCGTCGCGGTAGGGGCGCCGATCCGGCAACGCGGCCAGCATCAGGGAGGAGACCGCCTGGGACCAGCCCGTTCCCTCCGCCAGGCGCGCCGCCCGGGCCGGATCCCAAGGAGGCGCACCCCGCGCCAGCAACCGCTGGAAGGCGGCCACCACGGCCTCTCCCGGAACCGTGCCGGCGGTCGCCCTGATCCTGGCCGGGGACCCGGCCACCTCGTCGGGGGCCGTGCCCTGCTGGCTGAAAACCAGCAGGGTTGTGGGCGCGTGGCCGCGGGCGGCCAGGACGAGGTCCCGCCCGGTTTCTCGCTCCACGATTTCCTGGCCAGGTCGTGCGGAAAGGTATGAGAAATCCTTCCGGGACTCGAATTCGTACAGCACGTTCCGGGGCGAGCAGAGCCCGTTGTCCAACATGGAGGCCAGCAGGCTGGCCGCCCCGCCCGCCTGGTCCCGGGAAACCAGGGGGCTGGCCGCCAGGGCCAGGAAAACCTCCGGGCGGGTCAGGGGTAGGCACAGGGCGGAGAGATCCAGCAGCGGCGCCGGGCCATCACCCCGGAGCGCCTTGGCGAACGCGTCGATGTCCGCGCGGGAAATGCGCCGGTTTGAACCGAAAGGACTCGCCGAGAAGGCCAGCTTCGCCGACGGCTCCCACCGCTCGAATGGCCCGGTGGGCCCGGACTCGTCTCCGCCGGTTCCCTGCGGCTGGCCGAGATGCCCGATCAGCCGGGTCACCTCGCTCCTCAACTCCGGGGGCGCTGAATCGGATTCGACCCAGCGGGCGGCCAGCTCCCGGGTTCCCTCATGGGACAGCAGCGTTCCCGCATCGCCGCGCCGCAGCCGCCGTTCCAAGCTGCGCATGACCAGGTCAGCGTGTTCGCTGCGGGCCAGGAAACTGAGTTCACCGCGTCCGGGTTGCTCCAGCCACCGGTCGAGTTCCAGGTGGTCCTGATGCCCGGTCCTCGTGATCGAGACCCGCGCCCCGGCCTCCAGGAGGGCGTCGAGGAGTTCGGGTTCCAGCCGGCGCATCTCCACGGCCAAGTGGATCGGGGCGCCCCGCAGCCCGGGGAGCCCGCGGATCAACCCGCACAGCCTCCGCGGGTATTCGCTGCGCTGGCGGGAATGGTATTGGGCCAGGTAGGACCGCACCCAGGAGGCCGCGTCGCGTTTTCCGGTGCGCAGCTCGTCGGCGATGCCGGTGGCCTCCAGGAAGAGCACCCAGTCATCGGATTCGACGTTGCCGGGTGACAGCTCCAGCAGCGCATCCCGGACCTCGGGGCGGCGAACGGCCACCCGCGTGAGGAACCCGAGGTTGGCTTTCCAGAACTCCCGGGTGGCCCTGCCCAGGGTGGGTGAGGCGAGCAGCCCGGCGCACACCCGTTGCTCCACCTCGTCCTGGTCCACCCCAGCGGCCCGCACGAGAAGTTGTATGTCGGAGCCGAGCCGGGTGTGGGGTGGCAGGCCGCCCCTAACCCGGTCAAGGGCGAGTTGCAGGAAACGTTCCAGAGCTTCCCTCGGCGTTGTGCGTTCCAGCAACGAACGCGCCTCGGCGGAGAGCTCCTTGGCGTTGACGGCCCCGGCAAGGGAGAACTCCAGGAAGACCCGGCGGTGGCGTTCCTCGTCGATGGGCAGGGCGTGGGTTCGCTCGGCCTGGCGGGCCTTCCCGAAAAGAGAGGCCGCCATCTTGGGATTGCCCTCCCTGATGAAAATGCGCCCCGCCTCCTCGAGGAAGGTCGGTACGAAATGCGGCACCGAACGCGCGAGCCTCCTGGCGAGCCGGGTCAGGTGATCCCGTGTGTCCCCGGCCGAGTTCCGTGCCCTGCGTTCGGCGTTCCTGAGCTCCACGACGAGATCCAGGGCCTGCCCGGCGTTGGCGGGGTCGTGGGCGATCGGCCAGGCCGGGAAACCGATGGCGGCATCGCGAGCGAATCCCACGGACCTTGATCCCTCCGGGGCGAATCCCGCGGCTGCGAGACGGGAATCCTCCACCGCCACGGCCCCCACACCCACCAGCCGCACCACTCGACGGTTCCCGATGGCGGGATGGGTGTAGGTCCTGGCCACGACCGGGGCGGTGCCCGGCGTCGCCCCGGCGGCGATGCCACCCAACTCGATAATCCGGGAATCAGTGGTCATGGTCTCCTTTCCACCCGACCGGTCAGCGGCGGCGGTGGTGTTCCGTGCGCAACTCCTCGTAACCCGGGACGTCGCCCTCGCGATAGCGACGCCAGGCTTCGACGAACAGCTGATGGTAGGGGACCAGCGGCACCACCACGCCCTGCTTCGGCTCCACCTTCAGGGTATCCAAAAGGTCGTAGAAGGGGGCCTTCCAGACCTCCATGGGCAGGTGTGGGGAGCTGGCCTCCTGCCAACCCCCGGGCAGGAACAGGGTACGTCCCGCCCGGGAGCGTTTGGCCTCCAGGACGAGGCCTTTCTCCAGCAGCGGGGCCGCCGCCTCGACCCGGGCGGTTTTCTTCCAGGCGTTCCAGCCCTCGACGTTCCTGTCGGTCGGGTTGTGGAGGGCCAGTAGCTGCAGCCAGTAACGGGAGGAGGCCTCCGGCAGGCCGAGGGTCTCGGAGACCTCGGCGACCACCCGGGGGGCGGAGACGAGCGGGTCCTGCTGGGGCCCGGGGATTCCGGAACGCAAATCCTTTTGGATGGCGTCGAAACCGCCCGTCAACACGCTGATCCGGCCGAGCAGGTTGTCCCGGAAATCCAGGTCCTCGGGGATGCCCGCCGCCAGGGTCGCCTCCGTTTCCCAGTCGGTGACCTTCGCCGGATCCCAGGAGATCGTGTCGTGGTGGCGGGCGGCGGTGATGGTCCAGGCCCCCTGGGAGACGATCGACCCCTCCGGGGTTTGTTTGGTGCGTTTCGACAGGCCCAGGAGGACCCGCATCTTCCCGTCGTTCGTGTAGTCGTTCCAGCCGGGCGACGGTTTTCCGCAGCCGGCCCGGATGACGTCGAAACGGTCGGCCAGCCACGGGCCGAGCGCATCGGAGCGGTCCACCTTGGTGGCCGCCCACAGCCAGATGCTCAGGTGGCGCTCGTCCAGTTCCTCCTGCTCCGCCAGTTCGCGGAGACTATTTGCCCCGCCCCAGCGGAACTCCTTTGCGGCCGCGGCCAGCAGCTCCTCGGGAAGCTGGATGCGGTCACCCCGCCAAGTTTTCCACCATTCGATCATGGCCTCGACGTCGAGGCCCTCGCGGACCGTCCTGACCGGATCCTGGGCCCCGGCCGCGAGCAGTTCGACCAGGACCCACACGCCCAGGCCCTTCAGGAACTCACGCGCACCGGCCGCCTCCGTGACCTTCAGGCCCAGGAGCTCCCGCACGGGTTTCGGCAGGTAGTTGTTGTCCCAGCAGTTCAGGTTCGGCAGGCCCGCCAGCAGCACACCGGCCGCTGCCGGCGACCAGCCCAGGCCCTCGGCCAGCCGGTCCCTCCGGGCCGGGTCCCACGGGGCAGGACCGTCGGACAGCAGCTTCTCGAAGGCGGCCACCAGTGCCTCGGGGGAGAGCCCCCGGGAGCGGTGGCGGGGCGTGGTTTCGTGTCCGCCGAGGTGGGGTGGCACCCCGCCCGTGGGCGAGAACACCAGCATTCTGTTGTCATCGAGCCCCAGGGCGGTCGGCGAGAACACCGATGTCCTGTCGTCGTCGAGGCCCAGGGCGATCGCGGCACCGGTGGGTGTCTCGACCAGGGTTCCCGTCTCGCAGCGGAACGGGTCATTCCGCGAATGCGGGAAATCGAAGACGCAACCCTCCGGTGTGTAGAGGCCCGCGTCCAGCACAGCGGCGACGGCCGCGGCGGCCCCGCCGATCCTGTCGCGTTCCCGGAACGGAGTTGCGGCGCAGGCCAGCAGCACCTCCGGGTGGGTGAGCAGCAGGTGCAGCCGGGAATGAACCGCCTTTACCCTCACCTGCTCGCCGGCCAGGCGGCGGGCCAGGGCCAGCACGGTGGAACGCGACGTGGTCGCCCCGCTGCGCCACCCCAGCACGTTCCAGACGGCCAATTCGTCAGAAGGTTCCCACTCCGCGAAGGTGCCCGGCACCGTCTCCTCTGCGGCTTCCCGGGCCAGGGCCCGGCCCTCATCGACGATCCTCTTGACGCGGCCCGTGAGCCAGATCACCGAATCCACCAAGGCCGGGTCGGCCGTTCCCAGGAGGGTCTCGGCTGCGGCGCGGGCCTCCTCGGTGATGAACTGTTCATCCACCTCTGCGTCGGTGTCCTCCAGCAGGAAGTTCAAGCCGTCGGCGTCGCATCCCTGCTGCTGGTTCGCGGCGGGCGTGGCTGCCAGCAGGGCCGTGGCCATCTCCGGGGTCACCGAACGCAGCCCGGCGCTGGCGGCCTCGTCGCGCACCTGGAGATGGTGCCACCCCACCCGGGGCAGCCACGACAGCAGATGCGACTGCCCCAGCGCATCGGAGGTGGACAGGAAACGCTCGCCGGTGGGGTCGCGGTGAAGACCGTTCGATTCGTCGACCAGCCAGTACCCACCGCCCGGGCGGCGCACCCGGGCGGTGAAGAAACCCCCGTCCGGGCCGACATCCAGCCGGTAACCGTCGATTCCCAGTAAACGCCGATCGCCCTCCCTCGAGAGCACCACCCAGCCGTGCACGCCCTCCTTCTGGGGCAGCGGGGAACCGGGAACGGTCACCGGGGCCCACAGCAGGGTGCTGGCCAACAGTTTCCAGCCGTCGCGGAGGTGTGGTTCGACCAGCTCGGCCAGGCCGCTCGGCAGCGATTCGCGTCCCGGATTCCCGGTTTCGGGATCGACCTCCCGGATCCCGTCGCCGTCCACCCAGTAGGTGTTGCCGTCGTGCAACACCTGTTTCAGCTGGTTGAACGGTGATTCCTGGTCCCCGACCCGCAGCACCCGTTGCCCGATCAGGCGTCCGGAGGCGACGGGGAAGGACTGGGCGCTCCGGGGAATCCGCCAGACGTAGGATGCCTTGTGCGGGTGGGCCGGATCATTGGACCAGACGAACCACTCGTCGTAGGAACTGTCCCGGTAGTAGCAGCCCGTCACCCCGTCGACCAGGATGTAGCGCCAGTCCTCGGGACGGAAGCCCTTGGGAATGGTGAACGTGGCCTCCGCGACGCGCCTGTCGCCCTCCACCCAGATGACGTGGCCGTTCCTCGCGACACCGACGGCGGGCCAGGATTCGTGCAGGGTCACGTCGTCGCCGAGTTCCGCGGCCGCCTTCTCCAACTCGGGCCAGGTGTATTCGGTCAGCACCCCGTCGCGCAGTGCATCGGCCAGCAGCCTCGGGGCGTCCAGGTGCGAGACGAAGGCGGCGAACTGGTCCGGATAGGCGGCCCGCCCCTCGGAGGTGAACAGTGGCCGCAGCCGTTTCAGTTCCGCTGCCACTTCCAGGGCGGTGGCGTCCTTCCCCAGCCTGGGGGCGGCCCAGCGGCCCAGGAGTTCCCGGGTGCCGGAATGGGACAGCAGCAGGTGCAGGTGCCCCTGCCCGATCATCAGTCCCATGTTCTCGAGCCCGAGCGCGGCGTGTTCGCTGCGGGCCAGGTGTTCCAGATCGGGGCGTTCCTGCTGCGCGGCCCAGCGGCGGAAGTCCAGTTTCCTCCAACCCGGGTCCTCCTCGAAGACCACCCGGGCTCCCGCCGCCAGCAGCGCATCGAGCACCTCGGGTTCGAGTCTCCACAGGTTGTTCGACAACGTGACGGTGGTTCCCCGCAGGCCGGGCAGCTGCCTCAGCAGCAGGCACAGTTTCCTGGGATAATCGGCGTTCCACTGGTCCTGCAGCATGCGGATGTAGCGTTCGGCCCAGGCAGCCGCGTCGTGTTTTCCGGAACGCAGCTCGTCGGCGATGCCGGTGGCCTCCAGCACGTCGATCCACATGTCGGGACGCATCCTGTCCGGGGCCATGCCGAGCAGCGTCTGGCGCACCGACTCGTCCCGTTTCGCCAGCTGGATCAGGGGCTTGGAGTAGCCGTCCCAGAAAACGGTGGGGGCGTGTTCGATGGCGGGGGAACCGAGCAACGCGGACAGCAGCCCGGTCTCCACCTCCAGCCGGTCGGCCCCGGCGGCCCTGATCAGGCGGCGCATGTCCGTCGGGAGACCCGCGTAGGGCGGCAGGCCGCCGCGGACCCGGTCGATGTTGAACTTGAGGAACAACTCAAGGGCGTCCGCGGGGGCGTGACGTTCGAGGAGGGTCTTGGATTCGTTGGTGAGCTCCTTGGCGCTCAGCGCCCCCGCCAACGCGAACTCCAGAAGCACCTGGCGGTGGCGTTCCTCATCGATGGCCAGACCGTGCACCCGCTCGGCCTCGCGGGCCTTGTTGAAGAACTGCATGGCGTAGCTGAGGTTGTCGTTGCGCAGGAAGATCCGCGCGCCCTCCTCCAGGAAGGTGGGGAGGAAGTGCGGGGCGGAGTTCCCGAGCCGCCCTGCCAGCTCGTCGAGGAGCTCCTTGGCCGGGCCGGCCTTGCTGCGAGCGAGTTTCGCGGCCCGGTTGAGATCACCGACCAGGTTCAGGGCGTGCCGGGAATTGGCCGGGTCCGTGATGATCGGCCAGGCCGGGAAACCCATGGCGCGGTTGCGGACGTGCCCCACCCCGGCGGCCCCGTCCGGGGTGAAACCCAGCACGCCGAGACTCAGGTCCTCCACCTTGGCGAGGTTCTCCCGGACCAGGCGCACCACGGTGCGGCCCTCGAACTGGGGATGGGCGTAGCGACGCGCCTGCAGGGCCACGGTGTCCGAGACGGCGGCGGAGGAAACACCGCCCAGTTCTGCGGCTCGGGAATCTGTGATCATGCGGGGAACCTTAGGGTGGGGAACTGACAATTTTTCTCCAGGTCACGGATGCGGGCCGCCACCTGGAGCGTCCAGCCGACCGGGACCGGGCCGGGATGGATGTGGCGGTGGGAGTGGCGAGCGACGGAACCCCCGGCGGGGATGCGGCGACGCCGCCGGGCCCGGCGATGCGGGAATCGGGGATCACCGCTCGTCCTTGTCCGCCTTCACCTTGCGGCCAGCGAAGATGTGCGCAGCCATGCGCACCCCCTCCGAGTAGGCCAGCGGGCCGACCTCGGCGACGGGTACGATGCGGTCGTTGCGCACCCAGTGCAGGTCCCCCGTGACCGTTTCGCACTCCGGAGACTCCGCCCCGATCCAGTACCGGGCCATGATCGGTTCGCCATCCTCGAAGCACAGGCAGGTGGCGTAGCCACCCGACACCTTGAAACCTGCGGAGGAAGCGCGGCCAGCGGCGAAACGCAGCTGCTCGAACTCGCCCCCCGCGTACTGGGTGAGTTCGACGACCTCCGGGGCGATGCCATCGGGGCGGCGGTGCACCTCGCGGAACAGCTGGTCGAAACGCTGCTTGATGCCCAGTTCGACTGCGAACTCACGCAGGTCGTCGAGATCGGCCAGCAGCGCGGGGTGGGGGAGCAAAACCCGTTCGGCAGTGATGGTGACGGATTCACCGTCCAGATCGACCACGCCCAGGCCGCAGGGGTCGGCGGCACGGAGGAAACCCGCCACCTTGCCGTCGTCGGAGGCGACCACCAGGTCGGTGAGCCAGGAACGCCACGCCTCATCGGCCCATACCTCGGCCAGCACCGCCCGCGGTACCGGCAGGGAGCGCAGCAACCAGCGTTCCACCTCCGCACCGGCCTCGGCGTCGTGGGTGTGCAGGAAGGACAGGGCCGCGTCCAGGTCCTCCCACGCCGAGGTTTTCCTCGCGGCTGGCGGCACCGAGGCCAACTCCTTGCCCTTGCTGTTCCGTGCGACGATCACGCCGTCACGAATCGCCAGTTCATGTCCGGTGCCGGTTGGGATCCACTGCATGCGCCACAAGGTATCGGGTGCCTCTGACAAAACTCGGCCCGGGCCCGGCCGGGATCTTGTTTCGTCAGCCCGTGGGTTCGTTCGAGGCCGGTGATGGGGTTCCGCTGGGTGGTCACCGCGAGATCCTGTTCCGGGCCGCCGTGGTCACGGCGACCCTGTCTGGTCGGATGGATCCGTTCATGGCGGGTGGGGGCGACCGAACCGTTCGGAAATCCCGGGGCTGGATTTTCGAAAACCTTCTGCGAAGGGGGTCGCTCGTTGTAGCGTGTCGGGGTGGAGACGAGCAATGATCGGCGCACGAACCCGATTCGATGACGTATCGGTTCTTGCGAGCCGAATGAACCGCTCCGCAAGCAGGTGAGGAAGGAAACACGATGTCAACACCGAATGGGCCGGGAACCCCCAACCAGCCCGGCGGAACCGGAGGACCCGCCCAGCAGCCGGGGGCACCGCAGTTCATTCCCCCGGGACAGGGGCAGCTCCAGGGACACCAAGGACCTCCCCAGGGGCATCCGGGAAACATGAACATGCCGCCGCAGGGACCAGCCACACAGGGGCGGTCCGGGCCGCCGCAGGCCCCGCAGGGACCGCCGGTGACACAGGGACCGCCGGTGATGCAGGGACCGCCGGTGGCGCAGGGGCAATCGGTACCTCCCCCATACGGGGCGGGCTACACCCAGCAGGGGGCGGGGCAGTCCCCGAAGAACTCGAAAACCGGTCTGTGGGTCGGGATCGGGGCCGTCGCCGTGGTGGTGGTCGTGGCGCTGGCGCTGGTGCTCTCGGGCGTCTTTTCCGGCGGTTCCGGTGGTGGAGCCGCCGGTGGGGCGGGGGGATCCGGGAAATCGGCGGATCCCAAGGAAACCGCCAAGACCATCGCCACGAACTACCTCACCGCGATCTCCGAGGGGCGCGCTACCGACGCCAAGAAACTCCTGTATTCCATTTCGGACGATGATTCACTGCTCACCGATGAGGTGCTGAAGGATTCGCTGACCCGGGCCCCGATCACCGACATCAACGTCGGTGAACCCACCGGGGAGTACAGCAGTTTCGATGTTTCCGTCACCTACAAGGTGGGCGACGAATTGGCCAGCGACGAGTACAAGGTGAGCACCGGAAGCGGAAAAATACTCACGTCGCTTCCCAGCCTGAGGCTCTATTCCCTCAAGGGGGTCGACATCACCGTGAACGGCGTGAAGGCGAAGAGCGGTGAGAGCAGCCATGCGGTGTTCCCGGGAAGCTATGTCGTCGCCTCCGCCAACAAGTACCTCGAGGTCGACGGGAACACCACCGTCGTCGTCACCAGCGGGAAAGACCACACCTCATCGTCGGATCTCAAGCTCAAGGTGAGCCAGGCGGGCATCGACCTGTTCCGTGAGAAAGTCGTTGCCGAGGCAAAGGCGTGCCTGGCCTCCAAGGCCCTCGACCCGGGGTGCAACATCGCAATCAGCGCCACCACCCAGAACGGGGGAACCGTCGCCGAGGGCAGCGTCACACGCACCCAGAACTCCGAGAACGCCGCCAAGCTGGAAAACGCCGTTCCCAAACCCGGCACCTCGGTGCCCACCATCATCTCGGCCCGGGATCTCGGCGAGATTCAGGTCACCGCCACCTGCACCGATTCGAGAGGATCGGGTCCCTGCAAACTCCTGTCCGGCAAGGGGGCAAGGTTCCCGACGGCATCGCTCAACGTTGCCGAGGAAAACCCGAAGGTGACGTGGGAGGAGAGATAGGAGAAATCCCATCAGAATCGTGGCCCGGCAACCCGGAAAGGAATGCCGGGCCACGCCCTTTCAATGGGTTTTCAGGCGATTTCCCAGAAGGTCTTTCCCGACATGGCGGCCTGCAGTGCGTCGTGCGGATTTTCCGCGCGGGCCTCGGCCACCTGCGCGCGCAGCAGGTCGTCGTAGGCGGGACGCTCCACCTGCCGGAAGATCCCGACCGGGGCGCGGTGCATCACGCCGTGGTCGGTGAGCTGCGCCAGGGCGAAGGCCTGCGACGGGTCCCGTCGTCCCGCGTCGTGGACGACGATCCTCTCCGGGGCGGCGGTGGCGGTTTCGGTGACCCGCAGTCCCCCGTCGGGTTCCCGGACCACGCAGAACTGCTCCTCGGTGCCGAAAACCACGGGTTCGCCGTCGCGGAGCCGGATCAGTGCGTTCGCCGACTCCGGGCCCTTCAGGGCGTCGAAGGCCTCGTCGTTGAAGATCGGGCAGTTCTGGTAGATCTCGATCAGGGCGGCGCCGCGATGCCGGGCCGCCGCGTTCATGACCTCCGTCAGCTGCGCGCGATCGGAGTCGACGGCGCGCGCCACGAACGACGCCTCCGCGCCGAGCGCCAACGCCACCGGGTTGAACGGCACGTCCAAGGAGCCGTAGGGCGTGGACTTGGTCAGTTTGCCCTGCTCCGAGGTGGGGGAGTACTGCCCTTTCGTCAGTCCGTAGATGCGGTTGTTGAACAGCAGGATGTTGATGTTCACGTTGCGCCGCAGCGCGTGAATGAGATGGTTGCCGCCGATCGAAAGCGCATCACCGTCGCCCGTGATCACCCACACGTTGAGGTCCTCGCGGGCCGCCGCTACCCCGGTGGCGATGGCGGTGGCACGGCCGTGGATGGAATGCATCCCGTAGCAGTCCACGTAGTAGGGAAACCGCGACGAGCACCCGATGCCGGAGACCACGACGGTGTTCTCCCGGGCGATGCCGAGGTCGGCCATCATGGCCTGGAAGGTGGACAGGATCACGTAGTCGCCGCAGCCGGGACACCAACGCACCTCCTGGTCGCTGGTGTAGTCCTTCCGGGTCTGCGGTGCCTGCGCGAGGGGAATCCCGGCGAGCCCGTGCATCACTCCACCTCCAGCGAGTCGATCTCGGCGGTCAGGTCGGCCTCCAGCTCACCCACCGAGATGGGCAGCCCCCGCACCCGTGAATAACTCTGGACGTCCACCAGGTATCGGGCGCGCAGCAGGAAGGCCAGCTGCCCCAGGTTCATCTCGGGCACCAGCACCCTGTCGTAGCCGCGCAGCACCTCCCCCAGGTTGGCGGGCATCGGGTTGAGGTGACGCAGGTGCGCCGTCGCCACCTCGCGGCCACCCAGCCGCACCCGGCGCGCGGCGGCCGTGATGGGCCCGTAGGTGGAACCCCACCCCAGCACCAGCAGCCGGGCCCGTCCCGAGGGGTCGTGGACCTCGACGTCGGGGATGTCGCGGACGATGCCGTCGATCTTCGCCTGCCTGGTGCGCACCATCAGGTCGTGATTGTCGGGAACGTAGGAGATCGCCCCCGTGGCGGAGTTCTTCTCCAACCCTCCGATGCGGTGCTCCAGCCCCGGGGTGCCGGGCACCGCGAAGGCGCGCGCCAGGTTCTCGTCGCGCAGATACGGATGGAAAACGGGTTTCCCCTTCGGATCGGTCGCGTTCGGTTCGGTGGCGTAACCGGGGACGATCGGGTTGATGTCGTCGAGATCCGGGATCCGCCACGGCTCCGCCCCGTTGCCCAGGTAGCCGTCGGTGAGCACGATCACCGGGGTGCGGTACTTCACCGCGATCCGGCAGGCCTCGACGGCGATGGCGAAACAGTCTGCGGGGGAGCGGGCCGCCAGCACCGCCACCGGCGATTCACCGTTGCGACCCATGACCGCCTGGAACAGGTCGGCCTGCTCGGTTTTGGTAGGCATGCCCGTCGACGGCCCAGCGCGCTGCACGTCGACGATCACCAGGGGCAGTTCGGTCATCACACCCAGGCCGACGGCCTCCATCTTCAGGGCCATGCCGGGACCCGATGTGGTGGTCACCCCGAGCAGGCCCGCGTAGGAGGCGCCCAGCGCGGAACAGATGCCCGCGATCTCGTCCTCCGCCTGCACCGTGACCACGCCGACGTCCTTGCGGCGGCTCAGTTCGTGGAGGATGTCGGAGGCGGGGGTGATCGGGTAGGACCCCAGGAACAGCTGCATCCCGGCGCGGTCGGCGCCCGCCATCAAACCGTAAGCGGTGGCGAGGTTCCCGGTGATCTGGCGGTAGCGGCCGGGTTTCATGGGGGCAGAGGCCACGTGGTAGCGGTGCTCGAAGACCTCGGTGGTCTCCCCGTAGGCGTGCCCAGCCCGGAAGGCCGCCAGGTTCGCGTCGCGGATCTCGGGTTTTGACGCGAACTTGGTCTTCAGGAAGTCGATGGTCCCGGAGGTGTCGCGGGAGTACAACCAGCACAACAGCCCCAGGGCGAACATGTTCTTCGTGCGGCCCGCGTCCTTGCGTCCCAGCCCGAAGGGTTTCGCCGCTGCCGTCGCCATGCCCGTCAGGTCCAGGGAATGAACCTTCCAGTCGGCCAGGGAACCGTCGGTCAGCGGATTCGCGTCCCATCCGACCTTCGCCAGGTTGCGTTTCGTGAAATCGCCCTCGTCGACGATGATCACCCCGCCCTTGGGCAGATCGCCGAGGTTGGCCTTCAGCGCAGCCGGGTTCATGGCCACCAGCACGTCGGGCCGGTCGCCGGGGGTGACGATGTCGTAGTCGGCGAAGTGCACCTGGAAGGAGGAAACCCCGGGGAGGGTGCCCTGCGGGGCGCGGATCTCCGCGGGATAGTTGGGCAGGGTGGCGATGTCGTTGCCGAGCGAGGCCGATTCGGCAGTGAAACGATCCCCCGTCAACTGCATTCCGTCGCCGGAATCCCCGGCGAATCGGATCACCACCCGATCCAGCGACCGCGTCTCAGCCACGAACAACCCTCTCAGTCTCAAAGCTCCGGGCAAGTGTATAGCGGCACATCCTGTTGCTTCTCAGCCCGAACGGAACCAACCCGTACGGGCGGGGCTCCGGGAACGAGGAACCCTCTTGATGTCGCCGCCCCGTAGTATGCCTTCCATGACCCGGACGAACGACTTCCCTCGTGAATCGCCGGTGCGTCCCCTCGACGCGCCGCGCGGGAGGAGCGTGACATCCCGCGCACCGGGCATCCGCGCTGATCGTCTCGCCCACCGGACGCGGCAGCGGGAGAAGCGTTGATGCCGGTGGTGCTGGCCGCGGCGTCACGAGGGTTGAAGGCGTTCAGGGACGCCTTCAGTGCGCGTGCGGTGCTGGTGGGTTGTCTGGGTTCGGTGCTGCTGGTGCTGGGATCGCTGACCCCCGCATACCTGCCGCGGGTCTCCCCCCTGACCCGGGCGATGGCGTCGTACGGACTGGCCGGCGTCGAGTGGACGTGGATCGGCACCGTCATCACCATGGCCGGGCTGGCCCTGATGCTCGAGTTCTGGCTGAGGGTGCGTCCCGCGCGGCGGGAGTCGCGGGGGCAGCCGCAGCTGCGCCACTGGGCGATGCTCGCGATCGTCGCCGCCCCCATGCTGGTCGCCCCGCCGATCTTCAGCCACGACGCCTACTCCTACGCGGCCCAGGGGTGGCTGCTGAACAACAACCTCAACCCCTACCTGGTGGGTCCCGGGATCCTGCCCGGACAGTTCGCCGACCAGGTTGCCTGGGTGTGGCGCGACACACCCGCCCCCTACGGACCCCTGGCGCTCAGGATGAACCACTGGCTGATAGTGCTGGTCGGGTTCGATCCCTACTGGTCGACGGTGATCATGCGGCTGCCCGCGCTGATCGGTGTGGGGATGATCGGCTGGTGCGTGCCGCGGATCGCGGGACGCTTCGGCATCAACCCGGCCGCTGCCAGCTGGTTCGTCCTGGCCAATCCCATCGTCATCATCGACTTCGTGGGTGGTGCACACAACGACGCCCTCATGATGGGGCTGGCGATGATGGGGATCTGGATCACCACCAAGTGGCGCACCTGGTGGTGGGGGGCGGTCGCGGTCGGGATGGGGGCGGCCATCAAACAACCCGCGGTCTTCGTCGCGGTGGCCCTGCCGTTCATCACCCACCCCTGGACGTCGTGGAGACTGCGTCCCCTGGCCGCCGCAGCGGCCCGGGCCCTGGCGTCGCTGGCGATCTCGGTGGCGGTGTTCGCGCTGCTGAGTGTCGTGACCGGGCTCGGATTCGGATGGGTGAACGCGGTCGACGTTCCCGGCAAGGTGACCAGCGCCTCACCGTTCAACCTGCTGGGGGAGGCCGTCGAGTACCTCCTGAACCAGGTGGGCATCGACCAGGGTGGCAAGATGGCCGTGACCGTGATGCGTTCCCTCGGGCTCCTGGTGTGCGCCATCGGGATCGTGTGGCTGGCCCTTAGGCACCTCGGACGCCGCCCCCTCAACTTCACCGGGTGGGGACTGCTGCTGTCGGCGTTCACCCTCCCGGCCCTCCACTCATGGTACCTGCTGTGGGGCGGGGTGTTGTTCCCAATGACCCGTCCCAACACCCGCCGGCTCCGGATCGCCATCATCATTTCCGCGGTCCTGCTGGCCTACGAGGCCATGGTCTTCGCGGTCCGCAACGGCACCTGGCTGGTCGCGTTGCTGCTGATCTGGGCGGTCTGGGAGTCCGTGAAGGCCCACGAACTCACCCAGAGATGGGACGCCAAGGCCCCTCAGGAGAGCCTGGCCGCGTCGTAGTCCACGGCGACCGGGCAGTGGTCGCTGACCCGGGAATCGTAGTCGGCCTCGCGCAGCGATTCGGCCCTGACCGCCGCCCGCGCCAGCTTCGGCGTCGCCAGGTGGTAGTCGATGCGCCAGCCCGCGTCGTTCGCGAACGCCTGGCCCCGCCACGACCACCACGAGTAGGGGCCGTCCTGGTCCGGGTGCATGGAACGCACCACGTCGACCAGCCTGCGGGGACCGAGCTGGGCGGTGAACCAGTCGCGTTCCTCGGGCAGGAAACCGTCGGTGCGCTGGTTGGAACGCCAGTTCTTGAGGTCATACCGGGTGTTGGCGATGTTGAAATCCCCGACTATCACGTACTCGCGCCCGGCCTGCGCCGCTGACCTGCGGGCCTGGGTCAGGTGACGTGCCAGACCCGAGAGGAACTTCATCTTCCGTTCGTACTTCGGGGTGTCGGCCTCCTCGGGTTTCCGGGCGTGGTGTTCCGGGACGGCGCCCTTGGGCAGGTAGAGGGAGGCGACGCGGATGGGCAGCCCGGCCAGGTCCACCTCCACGTAGCGGCCCTCACCGGCGAAGGCCGCCAGGTCGCGGTTGCCCACCCGTTCCACCTCCGACTCGGTGGGTGTGCCGTCAGGCGCGACGATCACCGCGGTGCCGTCGAGGGTGGCGATCCGCTCCGGCGCGTCACTGGTCAGGACCGCCACGCCGTTGCGACCCGCCAGCTCGCCGATGGACCAGGCGACGTGATGCCCGGTGAAGGCGCCGGCGGGCAGGTCCCTGAGGCGGCAGCGCACCTCCTGCAGACACAGGATGTCGGCCTCCTCGCGTCGCCACAACTCGTGCAGGCCCCGGCGCAGGGCGGCGCGGATGCCGTTGACGTTGTGGGAGATCAGACGCAGGTTGCTCATGGCGTCGCATGCTAATGCCGGCGGGCATGGATGGCTGGGATGCTACCTTCTTTGGCGACCCGAAAAGTTGGAGGAAACACATGGCCGGAGGCCTGGCCGCGCTGCTGGACGACGTGGCGATGATCGCGAAACTGACCAGCGCAACCAGCACCAAGGCAATGGCGGTCGTGATCGACGACGCCGCCGTCACCCCCCGCTACGTCACAGGCCTGAGCCCGGCCCGGGAGCTGCCGATCATCTGGCGGATCGCAAAAGGATCGCTGCGGAACAAGGCGATCATCCTGGTGGTGGCGCTGGCCCTGAGCCAGTTCATTCCCTGGATCCTGACCCCGATCCTGATGCTCGGCGGCACCTATCTGTGTTTCGAGGGCGCCGAGAAGGTCTGGGAGGCCGTCTCCGGGCACCACGGCGAGGAAGAACCGGCCGCGGATCGCGGCGAGAAGGATGAGAACACCTTGGTCGGCGGCGCCATCACCACCGACTTCATCCTGTCCGCGGAGATCATGGTGATCTCCCTGAACTCCCTCGCCGAGGAGGGTTTCTGGCGCCGCGCGATCACGTTGACGCTGGTCGGGATCCTGATCACGGCGCTGGTCTACGGTGTGGTGGCGCTGATCGTGAAGATGGACGACGTGGGCCTGAAACTGAAGGAGGGCAAGGGGGCGGGCCGTGCGCTCGGTGGCCTCCTGGTGGCCGCCATGCCGAAGCTGCTGGCCGCACTGTCCGTGATCGGGATCGCCGCCATGCTGTGGGTCGGTGGGCACATCCTCCTCGACGGCGCCGCCAAGCTCGGCTGGGGTGCGCCCCTGGGGCTGGTTCACGGCCTGGCCCACGCCACCGTGTCGGTTCCGGTGGCCGGCGAGACGCTGGAATGGGTGGTGGAGACCGCCTGCTCCGCGGTGCTCGGCCTCGCGGTCGGAGCGGTGGTCGTCGCGGTTGTTCACCTGATCCCGAAGCGGGCCGCCGAACCCGCCCGGTAGGCTCAGGCCATGGGCGAAGATTTTGACGAACGGGCCGCCACCTGGGACGACGACCTGGAGCGGATGGCCAGGGTCCGCAGGGTCGCTGCCGTGGTGCGTTCGGTGGTGCCCCTCGACGGGCATCCGGTGACCGTCGAGCTGGGCTCCGGGACGGGTATGCTGGCCCGCTGCCTGCACGACGTGCTCGGGCCCACCACCCTGCTGGACGCTTCCCCGGCGATGGTCGAGGTCGCGTCGAAGGCCTTGGCATCCGAGGGGCTGGGGGACTGGAGCGCCGCTGTGGCCGACCTGTCCGAGGGAATCCCGGGCGGACCCTACGAGCTGGCGCTGGCGCAGATGTTCCTCCACCACGTCGACGACGTGCCGGCTCTGCTGAGGGCGCTGCGCCGGGCGATGACCCCCGGAGGGGTGGTGGTGATCGCCGACCTCGACCACGACGCGGCGAAGCGCTACCACGCCACGGCCGTCGATTTTCACGGCCACCACGGTTTCTGCCGCGACGAGCTGCGTGGCTGGCTGGAGCAGGCGGGATACCACGACATCTGCTTCCACGACGCCGGGGTGGTCGGCAAGGAGGTCGACGGCGAGCGCCAGGACTTCCCGATGTTCCTGGCGGTCGCGACAGTCTGAGGGTCAGGGGAGCACCGCGGCCGACGTGGCCATGGCCCAGCGGGAACCGACGTAGGCGGTCTCGGTGCTCTCGATGATCTCGCCCTTCGCGTCGGTGACGGTGCGGGTCTCCACGAGCAGCGCGGCCGGGGGATCCTGACGCAGCAGTTCACACTCCCCGGGTGTGGCCAGGCGAGCGGTCATGTATCCCGTGGCGCGGGCCGGGCTGATGCCGAGCCCACGGAGGACCTCGTGTAGGGAGGCCGTCGCGAAGTCCTCACCCAGGATCGCCTTGAGTTTCCCGGGGAGATGACTGACTTCCTTGGCCACGGGAATCCCGTCGGAGCATCTGACCCGGTCGATCCTCACCAGGGGCTCGTGCGGATCGAGTCCCATCAGGAGGGCCTGGCTGGGTAGTACCACGAGCCCCTGTTCGACGACGACCGAGCTGGGCTCGCCGTTCCGGCGCCGGATCTCGTCGCTGAAGGACCGCAGCACCGACTCGCTCCGGTGCAGGGAAGCGGGAGCGACGAAACTGCCGACGCCTTTGCGTCGTTCGATCCGTCCCGTGGCGCGGACGGTTTCCAGCGCGTGTCGCGCGGTCATCCTGCTGACCTTGAACTGCTCCGCCAGCTGCGCCTCGGAAGGGACCGGGCTTCCCGGTGGCAGCTCGGCACAACGGGCGATCAGCCAGTCGCTGATCTCGACGTAGCGCTGCTTGCGTTTCCCGGTCTCATCCGATGCGGCTCCGGCCATGGTCGTGTCCGATTCTCCTCCCGGGTCCGATACCAGTCGGAAGGCTACAGGACCGGACGTTCCCGGTATGCCTTCCGTGTCGGAACGACCCGTTACCTCAAATAAGTATATACAGATTGTAAGAAGAAACTCTTGTGATGCACGGCTTCGTGGCGCGTTTGGGCAGGGTTCGGCATCCTAAATGCCAGCTTGTTGCTTTTGCACTCTATACATGTTATGTTCTCTGTGTCGATGAGGAACCCGACACCCGAGGAAACGAACACAGGAGGAACCGCAATGAAACCGACCAAGCCGGCAGCTGAGATGACCATCGCGGAGCTCGCCGCCTACGTGGACCACTCGGTGCTCAAACCGGAGTTCACCCCCGATGAGATCCGCCGAGAGGTCGAGAATGGTATCAGGTACGGCTGCAGGACCGTTTGCGTCAACCCCGCATCCGTCGAGATCGCGGCGCCCCTGTGCGACGGCACCGCAACCGGGGTGTGCGTCGTCGTCGATTTCCCGTTCGGCTGCTCCAGCACCGCCTCCAAGGTGGCCCAGACCCGGATCGCCCTGGAAGGTGGTGTCCAGGAACTCGACCTCGTCGCCAACTACGGGTGGATCCGTGGAGGCGAACTGAAGCGTGTGGAGGAGGACATCAGGGCCGTCGTCGAACCGTGCCACGATGCGGGCGTGATCGTGAAGGTGATCCTAGAGACCGATGCCCTGACCCGCGACCAGATCAGGGCGGCGGCCGAGGCCGCCATCGCCGCGGGGGCCGATTTCATCAAGACCTCCACGGGCTTCTACACGGGAACCAACCAGCACGAGGCCACCGGTGCGTTCGACGACATGGTTGCCCTGATGATGAAGGCTGCTGCGGGACGCTGCCGGGTCAAGGGGTCAGGTGCGATCCGCGACCGGGAACACTTCCTGCGCCTGATCGACGCGGGCATCGACCGCATGGGCGTCGGCTACCGCTCCACCCCCGTCGTGCTCGGCGTTGTCGAGGACGGGGCGGGATCGGCGGATGCCGGCGGCTACTGAGTAGGAGATCGCGTGGGGCCGGGCGGTGGAGAGGCCACTCGTGGGAGGATGCATGCATGACCGATTCCCTGAGCGCCGCCCAGGCGAGGCGCGTCTCGCCTGGCGTCCCAGGGGTTCACGGGACGCCGGCCGGTCTCCTCTCCGTCACGGGCGGGCATCGAGAAGGTGGTGCGCGGCCTGAGGGTGCTGCAACTGGACTCGGTGAACGTCTTCGAACGCAGCCACTACCTGCCGGTGTTCTCCCGGTGTGGCCTCTACGACAGGACCCGGCTCGATTCCCTGACCGGGGATCCTCCCGTCCTGACGGAGTGCTGGGCTCACGAGGCTGCCCTGGTGCCGGTCGAGGATCATCCGCTGTTCGAGTTCCGCCGGGCCCGGATGCGCGCCCGCTACGGTGATCGCGAGATCTACCGCGACAATCCGCGGCTGCGGGTCTGGCTCCTGGCCCAGATCGCGGAACGCGGGCCGCTGCGGGCCAGCGACATCGACCACGAGCACAACCGCCGCACCGGGCCGTGGTGGGGGCTGTCGAGGGTGAAGCGGCTGCTGGAGTACCAGTTCCTGTTCGGGGAGCTGGCGACGGCGGGCCGGGTTCGAACGCCGCTATGCCCTGCCGGAACAGGTGCTGCCCGGGCATCTGATCGGGGCCGGGGCGCCCGAGGGCTGGAACTCGCGCGGCGGCGCGCCGGTTGCCGCCTGGCTGCACCGGGATGCGGCGGTGCCCTCCCGGGTGCACCGGGATGCGCTGCTGACCCCCTTCGACCCGGTGGTGTGGTACCGGCCCCGCGCGGAACGGATCCACGGTTTCTGCCGCGACGAGCTGCGTGGCTGGCTGGAGCAGGCGGGATACCACGACATCTGCTTCCACGACGCCGGGGTGGTCGGCAAGGAGGTCGACGGCGAGCGCCAGGACTTTCCGATGTTCCTGGCGGTCGCGAAGGTCTGATGGACCAGAAGGCCGTGGCACGGCTTTCGCAACAGAGCATAGGCTCGGGGCATGGTTGAGAACTTCGACTCGCGGGCCGCGTCCTGGGACGACGACCCGGCGCGACTGTCCCGGGCCCGTCAGGTGGCGGAGACGATCAAGGCGAACCTGCCACTGACCGGGCGGCCGATCACCGTGGAGCTCGGTGCCGGGACGGGGTTGCTGTCGCGTTGCCTGGCCGACGTGCTCGGGCCCACCACCCTGCTGGACTCCTCGCCCGCGATGGTCGAGGCCGCGTCGAAGGCCCTGGCGGCAGCTGGATTGAAGGACTGGAACGCCGCTGTGGCCGACCTGTCCGAGGGGATCCCGGGTGGACCCTACGAGCTGGTGCTGGCGCAATTGTTCCTCCACCACGTCGACGACGTGCCGGCCCTGCTGAGGGCGCTGCGCCGCTTTGTGACTCCTGAGGGCGTGGTGGTGATCGCCGACCTCGACCACGACGCGGACGGCCTCTACCATTCGACGTCCGTCGATTTCCACGGCCACCACGGCTTCCGACGCGACGAACTGCGCGGCTGGCTGGAGGAGGCGGGATACCGCGACATCAGCTTCCACGACGCCGGGGTGGCCAACAAGAAGGTGGTCGGCGGCCAGCGCCTGGACTTCCCATTGTTCCTGGCGATCGCGAGACACTGACACCCGCAGGAACCATGAACGCCAGCGGCGCGACTTGGCGCCGTCGCTGGTGACCCCGCTGGTTCAGCGGTAGTTCACGAACTGGACGGCGAAGTCGTAGTCGGCCTCCTTGATGAGGCGCTGGACCTCCTGGAGGTGGTCGCGTGACTTCGAACTGACCCGCAGTTCGTCGCCCTGGATCTGCACCTTCACGCCCTTGGGACCCTCGTCGCGCACCAGCTTGGAGATTTTCTTCGCGTCCTCCTGCTTGATGCCCTGTTTGGTGGTGCAGGTGATCTTCCACTTCTTCCCGGAGATGCGGGGTTCGCCGGCGTCGAGGGCCTTCAATGAAACCCCGCGTTTGATCAGCTTCGACTGGAACACGTCCAGCACCGCCTTCGCGCGCTCCTCGCCGCTCGACTCGATCTCGATGGCATCCCCGGACCAGCGGATGGAGGAGTCGGTGTTCTTGAAGTCGAAGCGTTGCGACACCTCCTTGGCGGCCTGGTTCAGCGCGTTGTCCACCTCTTGGCGATCAACCTTGCTGACGACGTCGAAAGAGCTGTCCGCTGCCATGGGTTCCTCCTCGGATCGTGGGCCACCCATTGTGCCAGCCCCACCCGGTCCTTCTCCCCGCCGCCGCTCCGTCACTCCGATGCCCGCGAGTCATGTCATTTGGGAGGAATGTGTGGGGTGCGCGGCACAAAACCCCTCATCACGGCCTCAAAACTTTTCATGGGAGCCCGCGGCCACCCCGGGTTGGACGTATCCGTCCGGCACTGATACTCTTTCCGTCGCTGGTCAGCCAGCGTTCGGCAGGTTGCCCGAGCGGCCAAAGGGAGCGGTCTGTAAAACCGTCGGCGTTGCCTACGTTGGTTCAAATCCAACACCTGCCACTGCCCCGGATCGGATGGATCCGGGGCTTGAACTTTCTCACGACCCGGTACCCGCCCCGCGACGATGGCAGCGGGCCTCGCCGCCACCCGGGATCCGATAGGATTCGGCGGCCACGAATCCGAGTCGCAGCGCCAAGCGTTCGGATCGGGTGTTCCCGACCGCGATCATCGCGGTGAGCGGCAGATGTGGGACACCCGAGAGTACCCTGCGCGCCGCGTCGAATGCGATGCCCCGGCCCCAGTAACGCTTTCCGAGCCGGTATCCGAGCTCGACGGATCCCGTCGGCCCCCACTCCGCGTTCCAGTCGTGAAGGCCCGCGAAGCCGGCTACCCGGCCCTCGACGCACAACGTGTGGAAGCAGTAGCCCTTGGTGTGGAACAACTCGCGTTGGTGGTGCACGAAATCCTCGTAGTACGCGAGATCCCGCACCCGCCCATCCCCGATCCAACGCATCACCTCGGGGTCCCGGAAAAGCAGGTGCAGGGGTTCGGCGTCGGAGGGTTCGGGTGGTCTCAGCACCAAGTCGCCGGTGGCATCCATCCGGTCATCGTACGTGGCTAGGCTCTTGTCATGTCTTCAACCCCACACTTCTCCCGTGAAATCGGTGAGATCGCCCCTCTGGTACTCATGCCCGGTGATCCGCGTCGCGCCGAACACATCGCCCGGAACCGGCTCGATGGCGCCCAGCTGGTCTCCGACGTCCGGGGCATTGGAACCTGGACCGGCACCCTCGACGGGGTTCCCGTCACCGTGACCGCTTCCGGGATGGGGGTTCCGTCGATGTCCATCTACGCCACCGAACTGTTTTCCCGCCACGGGGTGAGGCGCATCTGCCGAGTCGGCACCTGTGGGGCCTTCTCGCCCAGGGTGCGCGTCCGCGACGTCGTGATCGCCTCCGCTGCGCACACCGACTCCTCGGTGGCCACCGTCGCCGTGCCCGGGGTGACGTTGTCGCTGGCACCTACCTTCGACATGCTCGCCGCCGCCGTGGCGCAGGCGCGACGGGGCAGCGACCGGGCGGTTCACGTCGGTTCCGTTTTCACCAGCGACTACTTCTACCATCCCCGCACCGACATCACCCCGGAGCTGTCCAAGCTTGGCACCCTCGCGGTCGAGATGGAGGCCGCGGGTCTGTACGCGGCGGCCGCCCGCAACAACGCCGAGGCCCTGGCGGTGCTGACCGTTTCCGATCACATCCTCGACCACTCCGCCGACCTCACGGCCACCGAACGCGAAACCATGTTCGAAGACGCCCTCGAGATAGCGGTGGCCGCCCTGCTGGCCCGCGAGTAGAGCGTCGCAAGAAACCGGCTGAGCCGGCCTGCTCGCTCGGCGAACTGGGCGTGTCGAAACCTCTTGCGCGTGGTTGGGTGGCCGGGGTCGGGTCTGGTTACCGGGCGCGGGGTGGTTTCGACTCAGCCGTTCGCTGGCGCTCACGTGCTGGCTCAACCGGCTTCGGGGAGAAGGGCGCTCACGTGCTGGCTCAACCAGCTTCAGAAGAGATAGGGCGCTCGCGCCCCGCCTCAACCGGCTTGGTTCTTCTTGAAGCTGGTTGAGCCGATCCTCACGAGCGTCAGCGAGTGGGTCGTGTCGAAACCAGGGCGAGTGTGGCAGGGGAGATGGCTTCGACTCGGGGAGGGGAGTTCGTCAGGCGGCGGCTTGTCTGCCGTCCAGTTCGGCGAGGATCTCGGCGTAGCGTTTCTCGTCGAGCCGGTACCCGACGCGCAGGATCAGCCAGCTCGCCGCGATCAGCACCATGGGAATCAGCAGCATCACGGACTTGAACGCGGCTACGCCGGCAGCCGTCACGTCCTCGACCACCCGGGCGCCGCTGATCCCGGAGACCAGCAGCGCCAGGCCGACGAAACCGCTGCCGATGGCGTTCGAGGCCTTGTAGATGAACGGCTGCACCGCCAACGTCACCGACTCGTTGCGGCGCCCCAGCTTCCACTGCCCGTACTCGACGCAGTCGGCGATGAACATCAGCATCAGCAGCTGGATGAACGCCTGCCCGGTGAACAGCAGCACCCCCGCGACCGCCACCACCGTCAGCGACGAACCCGCGAACCAGAACACCACCAGCCCCACCAGGCACAGGAGGGTGGCCAGGGTGTGGATCTGGAAACGACGCAGGAACTTCCGAACCAGCGGGAAGAGCGCCAATCCGGCCAGCTGCGTCACCGCGAGGATGGCGGCGAACACCGAATAGGTCGCCTCGTCGCGGTAGACGTACTTGAAGTAGTAGATGCCGAGGCTCGTGACGGTCATGTAGCCGCCCATGAAACACAGCATCGCCCCCGCCGCCCACAGCAGCTGGTCGTTGCGGCCGATCACCCGCACCAGCTCCCGGAACGGGGTTTGCGAGGCGGCCACCGTCACCTGCTGCCTGGTGAACAGCAGCGTCAACGACTGGAAGCCCAGCATCAGCACCACCAGTAGCGCCGCGAAGGCCAGCCATCCCAGCTGCTCGCTGCCGAGCAGCCCGCCGAGTGCCTTCGTCGCGGGCACCACCGCCACCACCACCGAGAACAACCCGAGGTTGGCGCAGATCCTGGCGATCACCCCGATGCGTTCCCGCTCCTTCAGGTCCTGGGAGAGGGCGGGCAGCATGCCCCAGAAGGAGATGTCGTTGATGGTGTAGGCCACCGACCACACCAGGTAGACCACGGTGAACCACACCAGGAAGGCCGCCCCCGAGAATCCGAGGTTCACGAAGATCCCCAGCGTGGCTGCCCCCCACAGCACCGCGCCCAGCGCGATCCACGGTTTGAACTTGCCGAACCGGGAGCGGGTGTTGTCGACGATGACACCCATGAAGGGATCGTTGAGGGCGTCGAAGATCCGCATCGCCACCAGAACCACCGTCACCACCGCCGTCGCCGACTGCGAGATGTGCAGCACCTCGGTGAGGTAGAACATCAGGTACATGCTGACCAGCGCGGCCGACATGTCGCGGCCGAGCGTGCCCAGCCCGAAACTCAGCCGATTGCGCCAGAGAGCCGGATTCATGGCGGAGAGTCTTGCAGGTTGCGAGGCCGGATGGGGAATCCGGCCCGGTTGACCCTGACACCGTGTCAGGTCCCACGATGGTGTCATGACCGAGACGAGACTGATCCGCATCGGGGAGTTCTCCACCCTCACCCGGCTGTCGGTGCGGATGCTGCGCTACTACGACGCCAACGGCGTCCTGAGCCCGGCCGCCACCGACGATTTCACCGGCCACCGGTTCTACGCATCCTCGCAGGTGCGCGACGCGACGCTGATCCGTCAGCTGCGCGACGTCGGGTTCTCCGTCTCCGCCATAGCCGCCCTGCTTCCGCAACGCGACGACCCCGAGGCGCTGGGTCGCGCGCTCGCCGTGCAGCGCGATCAACTCGTCGCCGATGCCGAGGCGGTCCGCCGCCGCATCGCCGAGATCGACAGACTCATCTCCCACACCACGAGGAGGGCCACCATGGCCGACATCACCATCACCACCCATCCCGCGCAGCTCGTCGCCGCCCTGCGCACGAAGATCGACGCCTACACCGACGAACACAAGGTGTGGGCGAAGCTCATGGAGGCGTTCGAGGCGCAGGACCTCGCGTACACCGGTGAGCCCTGCGGGACCACCTTCCATGACCCCGAGTACCGCGAATCCGACATCGACATCGAGATCTGGGAGCCCGTTTCCCCCGGCGCCGTCGCATCCGAACCGCTCGTGGTCCGGGAGCTGCCGGAACAGCGGGTTGCGGTGGCGGCCTTCCGTGGCGGCTACGACCAGTTCGGCCCCGTCAACGAGGAACTCGCCGAGTACATCACCCGCTCCGGGCTGAAGATCACCGGCCCCATGTACAACCGCTACATCGTCGGCCCGGGCAAGACCGATGATCCGGCGCAGTACCTCACCGAGATCTGCATCCCGGTCGCCTGAGAACGGATTCTGCAAATCCACGTCCACAACGTCTGCAAACTGATGCCTAGAATGTCTGCAAATTGATGCCTAGGATGTCTGCGGAATCAAGGCCAGGGAGGTGGACGATGACCGGGGCGTATCTTCCACGCGTGATGGACGGCGCGATGAGGCGCGCGCTCGGGATCTCCGGAGCGGTGATGCTGGAGGGCGTGCGCGCCTGCGGGAAGACCCGAACCGCCCTGGAAGCGGTGGGATCGTCGGTGCTCATGGACGATCCCGCCGCGCGGGCGCTCAACGATCTAGCCCCGGGGCAGCTTCTCATCGGTGCCCGTCCCCGCCTGCTGGACGAATGGCAGATCATTCCCGAGGTCTGGGACCAGGTGCGGCGCGCCGTCGACCGGGAATCCGCCCCCGGGCAGTTCATCCTCACCGGATCTGCGACCCCGGCGGACGATCACACCCGGCACACGGGAGCCGGACGGTTCATGCGTCAGCGGATGCGAACCCTCTCCTGGTGGGAACACGACCCCGGGCTCGGTGCGGTCTCCCTGTCGGGGCTCTTCGAAGGTGAACGGCCGGCGGGGGAACCGGATGCGCTGACCTTCGAGGAGGTTCTAGGCCGGCTTCTGCGCCCCGGTTTCCCGGCTTGGCGTGAGGCCCCGCCCGAGGACGCGACCCTGCTACTGCGTGGGTATTTGGACGAGGTCATCCGCACCGATCTGTCGAGGCTCGGGGGGATCCGGAACTCCCCCGCGGTGGTCGAGACATTGCTCACCGCCATCGCCGCGAGCAGCGCCTCTGCCGTCTCCTTTCAGACCCTGGCCCGGGATCTCGCGCCGATCGCACCAGACCTGTCGGCCGCGACCGTCAGCCGCTACGTGGACCTGCTGGCCCGGATTTTCGTCGTCGAGCGGCAACAACCCTGGGCGCCGAAGCTGCGCTCGCGGGCCAGGCTCCGGATCTCCCCGAAACTGCACTTGGCCGATCCCGCGCTGGCCGCGGTCGCCCTCCAGGCGCCACCGTCCTCGTTGCGACAGGACCCGGCGACCGCGGGCGCCCTGTTCGAGAGCGCGGTTCACCACGACCTGGCGGTGCTGGCGGTTGCTTTCGGGGGAAGGATCCAGCACTACCGGGATTCCAACGGGTATGAGATCGACGCCGTGGTGGTGCATCCCGACGGTCGCTGGGGTGCGGTCGAGGTCAAGCTGTCCGGGGCCCGGATCGCGAACGGGCACAGGGCCCTGACCTCCGCGCTGGAGCAGATCGACGGGGAACCGTCGTTCCGCCTGATCATCACCGGAACGGGCCCGGTCCTGACCCTGGACGATGGCACGGTCACGTGCGGGCTCCACCGGCTGTGCCCGTAGCCGGGTCCTGGTGCGGAAGTCATGCCCGGCTGCGGCGCGCCGGATCGGGCGATCCGACGTCCCGTCCGGCGCTTCCTCGCCCGGGCGACACTCTTTGCAGCAAGTCCTAGGGGACTTGCCGTCGCCATGACCCTCTATCCTTGGTCTCCGACCAGGAGGACCAATGATCCAGCACCTCGCCGTACAGATGCGCGCGGCCATCGCCGAGCATGCCGACCGTCCAGCCACCCGGATCCGGGTCGGCGACGACTGGTGCACCCACACCTTCCGCGAGTTCGGTGAGCGCATCGACGAGGCGGCGCAGGGGCTGCTGAACCGGGGAATCCGGCCGGGCGACCGCATCGGTTTGTTCGCGAACAACTGTCCCGAGTGGTCGGAGATAGACTTCGGCGCCGCCACCGTGAGGGCCATCCCGGTGCCCATCTACGCCACCTCCACCCCGGAACAGATCCGGCACATCGCTGCCGATTCCGGGCTGCGGATCCTGTTCGTGGGCGGCCGCAGCGAGTGCGAACGCGTCCTGGAGGTCGCCGATGACCTGCCCGAACTGGAGCACGTGGTGATTCTCGAACCCTGGGAGGGCATGCTGGAACGGGTCATCACCTACGACGACTTCCGGGCCGAACCCGAAGCCCGGGCCCTGGAGGCCCGTCTCGCGGAGGCAGGCCCCGACGATCTGGCGTCGATCATCTACACCTCCGGTACCACCGGCGACCCGAAGGGGGTGATGCTCAAGCACTCCGCGATGATCGCCCAGAAGGAGGCGATCGAGGAAATGTTCCACTTCGGGCCGGAGGATCACTCGCTGTGTTTCCTACCCCTCTCGCACGCGCTGGAGCGGGCCTGGACCAGCATCATCCTGCTCAAGGGCTGCATGAACACCTACGTTCCCGACGCCCGCACCGTCGCCGAGGCCTTGGTGCATACGAAACCGACGCTGCTCGTGAGCGTCCCCAAGCTGTACGAGAAGGTGTTCGCGACCGCTCACGCGAAGGTCGCTGCCTCGGGGATCAAACGTGGCATCTTCAAGTGGGCGCTGCGGGTGGGGGCCCGCAACCAGCGGGCCTACCGCAAGGGAAGGCGACCTGCGTGGTTCTGGCGCGCTCAGCTCGGCATGGCCGACCGGCTCGTCCTGTCCTCGATCCGCGTCGCCCTGGGCGGCAACAAGGCGGTCCTGGCGTGCGGTGGGGCGCCGCTGCGCAAGGAGATCGAGGAGTTCTTCTCGGCGGTCGGGATGCCCATCTACACCGGCTACGGGCTGACCGAGGCCTCGCCGCTGGTGACCTTCAACTCGCCGGGCGGGTTCAAGATCGGCACGGCGGGGCGGGTGCTCAAGGGCGGGCAGCTGCACATCGGCGAACACGGTGAGGTGTTGTTCCGCGGCCCGAACGTGATGGCCGGGTACTGGAACAACGAGGAGGCCACCGCGGCCGCCATCGACTCCGACGGATGGCTGCACACCGGGGACGCCGGATACGTCGATGTCGACGGGTTCCTGGTCATCACCGACCGCATCAAGGACATCATCGTCACCTTGGGCGGCAAGAACGTCGCGCCGCAGCCCATCGAGGGCCTCATCCTCGCCGACCCGCTGTTCGAGCACGCCGTCCTGCTCGGCGACAACCGGCCCTGCGTGACGCTGCTGGTCAAACCGTCGCTGCCACACGTGGAGGAGCTCGGGAAACTGATGCAGTGGCCGGGTGAGGTGGCCGATTGGCTGAAGTCCAACGAACTGGCCGAGGAGTTGCGCCGACGGGTCACCGCCCTGACCGACAAACTCCCGAGCCAGGAGAAACCCCGCGCCACCGAGCTGATGGACGGCGACCTCACCACGGACAACGGCCTGCTCACCCCGACGTTGAAGGTGCGTCGCCGGCAGGTGGAGGAGCGTTTCAAGGAACTCATCGACGGCATGTACGAGGCACTGGAACGGCGTCGGCGCTCCAGTTGAGCCATCAGCCGGACGAGTTCTCGCCGGATGAGCTGGAGATCACCCCTCATGAAACAGGTTGAGTCCGCCGAAACGATCGCGAGTGCCGGGAACGTTCCGATCGTCTCGCATGAAGCTGGTTGAGCCCGCCGAAGTGATCGCGAATGCCGAGAACGTTCCGATCATCCCGCATAAAGCTGGTTGAGCCGGACCGCGACGAAGGAGCGGTCCGAGTCGAAACCACCTCGAGTCTGCTGCCATCGATGGTCTGTGTGAGTATGATGACTACAAGGTCCACGAGGTCTTTTACGGGTTTTCATGAACAGCTGCCCTCGAGTTCGCCTTGAATGAGAGTTCTGCGGCGGCCCATGCCCGTGAACAAGCCTCACAGATCCGCCGACATCGACCTGGCGATGTCCCAAGAAATCTCCGCCCGGGCCTCGTAGCCATTTTCTTGAAACCACATCGCGTCATCCACGCTGCGCACGAGAGACCACCAGCGCACGGTCATTGGCTCCAGCTCAGCCATTCCGGCGAACCGCTCCATCCGTTGCTGTACCGTGGTGTTCGTTTCGTCACCGCCCCGGATTTCGCCCCAGCGGTTGCGCAGCAGCGGAACCACCTCATACGCGGGGTCGCCTTTCAGTGGCTTGGGGTCAATGGCGGCCCACGCATCCTTGCCACGCCCAAGGATATTGGCGTAATGGAAGTCGCCGTGCAGCAGCGAGGGTTCCGAAGGCATGACGGCCAGCTCTGCGCACACATCGACGGCAGAGGAGACGAGCTTCTCGGGGCACGGTTCGCCGAGCCGCCGCCACTCCTCGAGGAACTCCGTGCCCCACCGGGCAGCGATGTCACCGACGCTGCGAAACCCAGCGGGCGCAGGAACGCGCAGTTCGCGAAGAAGATCGGCGGCAGTGTCAAGCGCTTCCTGAATCGGGACGTCCAGAAGGACCCGCCGCTCATCCAGCCGCTCCAACAACATGGCGCCGGCCCCCTCGTCGGTGTGCAACACCGAGACCGCTCCATGACCGCCCCACGTGCGTAAAGCAACGGACTCGAGTCGGGTCTCGTCGTCGACCCAACTCACTTTCAGGGCACCGCGTTTCCCGTCCTTGCAATGAACAGGCAGAACCACAGCGCACATCCCGTACATCGGCGGTCCCTCCAGGCGAAGGTGCCACCTGTCGAGCAAATCTTCCAACGTATACGGCAAGGCCTCCAACCAGTCTCGGGCAGCCTCGCCCTCTCTGTGCAGGATCATGGTAGAAAAGTCAGTAGAGATTTGAATCAATTTGACTCTCGCTTTCCGGTGCGATTGAAGGCGGGGATGTCGCTCACTTGCATTGAGTCTAGGTATCCTCAAATCCCCCGTACTCACTACCTCAAGCAGCGACAAGGGGATCGGTCGCTAGCCATGCCGTGCGGAGCTCCTCGTGTTCCGCTCCCAGGCCGGCTCAAACCCATGCGCGAATCCCGGGATCCCACCGTAGGCCCTTGGCCTTCCCGGCAAGCACCGGTTCCAACAACGCATTGACGAGGCTCGTGGCCAATGCGACGGTGAGGTGGTCCTTGCAGTCCGGGATGAGGGAGGCGAGTCTTCTGTAGGAGGCATCCCAGTCCGGAGGTACCGTGAAGGTCTCCGGGAGCGGCAACCCTCGGGAAGCTGCTTCTCGGGTGATAGCCACCTCAAGGCTGCCGCCATCGATGGTCTGTGTGAGTGTGAGGACAACAAGGTCCACGAGGTCCTTCACGCGTGTCGAAGGATGACCGTTGTAAAGGGAAAGTGTCGCACAAACCTTGTCTGCCATCTGGTCGACCAAAGGGTACAGGCGATACTCGCACTGCGGGAGCTTGGGGAGTGGCAGGAGATTCGACGGGATGATGGTCTCCGGGGTGTCTGTCACAACGGCTTTGACAACGAGAGCGACGCTCAGCCGGTCCTTTTTGTTGACGCCGAGGTAGACGTCGAAGTTCACGCGGACGCCTTCGGTGTAGGCCTGCTGTCTACCGCCGAGTGAATCCGTGTGGCTGGCATACTCGAAGCGGAAGAAATCTCCCAGGTCAAGGGCTGCGAGGCGCCGAAGTCCGGTCAGGCGGCGGTCAGTGGGTGACGTCGATTGAACAGGTCGACATCTCTGGTTGCTCGCGCCGATGTGACCCTGGCCAGTAGGGCCGTTCCACCCTTGAGGAGCCACGCATCGTTTGATGTCTCCGAGAAGATCCTGCACAGAAAACGGTGGAAGTATTCCAGTCGGATACATTCTTGGGCGGTGAGGGATGCATCGTTCCTGGCCGCTTTTCGGGCGGCTGATCGTATTGCCGACTCGACCGCCGCCGGCGTCCGGTAGGGATCTGTCATCTAGGATCCTCGCAGTCGTGTTGCATGTCGGACTCCAGCAGCAGGGGAGTGGGATGTGATGTGCTCGCCATCGTGTGAACCAAGTGATTGTGAATCGTGTTCGCGAGTAGCTCAGCGGTTTCAGGGGTGAGGACTCTGGTTTTCCAGGTCTGAAGTGAGTTCCCGAGCACTTGACTCACTGTTGTGAGAAGTTCTTGGTTTGCTGGGGTGAAGACCTTTTGGAACTTCGATGTGTCAAGGAGATTGTCGACTGTGCTCGAAAGCTTCTTGAGAGCAGCTTGCATCTGGGGAAGGTGGGTGAATTTGCATCTGGGTAAGATGAGTGACGTATTGGCTGAGGATTTTTGCCATGAGGGGTCCGTTTTCTGCGATGCTTCTGGCCCAGCTGTTCTCGTCGATTCCCGCCGACTGGGCGAGTTTTTCCAGCAGCGCCGCGCCGTCACCTGCCGCACAGCCGTTGCGGCGCGCCAGGGGAGCCAGGAGTTCGGTGAGGCGCTCGGTGTCCAGTGCGGACTGCCGGGTGGCGTCCCGGAGTGCGTCTGCGACGGTGCTGAGGTCCTGCCGATCTTCGACTAGGTCGGCGATGGTGCGTTCCCGTGTGGTCGCGGGTAGGCCGTCCCGGATGGTGACGTCCTCAGGGGGAAGGGCCCGGGTGCGGTACCGGACATCGAACCGCTGGCTCTGTCTCCGTGTCGGCGAGGTGAACTCGCTCCGAGTGGCCCGGAGGTCTCCGATGCCGTGGAGTCGGGCGGCGGATTCCCCGGAGACGACGATCCCCGGGCGGTCGTCTCGTAGGCGTTCGAGAGCGAGCCTGCGGGGTTCGGCCGCGAGCCACGCTGCCCGGAGTTCCTCGTGCTCCGCGCTCGGGGCGCCGGCGCTGCGGTAGACGCCGTGGATGAGCCGGATCAGGTGGCCGTCATCGTTGAGCCGCTTGAGGGTCATGTGGTCGATGCCTTGCGCGCGGGCCTGGGCGGTTGTGACCATGCCCCACTGGGATTCGGTCACCTCCGCCAGCTGCTGCAGCGCCACACCTGACTTCATGCTTGAATACTAACTTTCTAGTTGTTAGTTTCCAAGTGAAATCTGCATCAGGGGATGGTTGGGAGCGATCCACGAAGGAACTGGACCGGTCGAAGCCCTTCTGATCATCAGCCGCGGTCCCTCACCCACAGCGACTCGCTGCCCGATGCGTTTCCCGTGTTTTCCGCTTCTCCTCGGCGGACCACGGTCCCCTCGACCCATCCTCAAGGTGCGTCGCTGACAGGTGGGGAACGCTTCAAGTGAACTCGCCGACGGCATGTACGAGGCGCCGGAGCGGCGTCGGCGCCCCGGCCGAGGTGCCAGGACGATCACGCAGGAGATGGTTTGACCGCCCTCCCCGAGGCCGCGGGAAAGGCGTCGCTAGGGTCTTCCGCATGGATCTGGACTGCCAGGAAGCTCTCAAGACGATCATCAAACGCCGCCGCGACGTGCGCGCCGAGTTCACCGGCGATCCCCTGGGCGAGGAGGAACTCGCCGACCTCCTGAACGCGGCCCACGCCGCCCCGAGCGTGGGCAACAGCCAGCCCTGGGACTTCGTCGTCGTCCGCGACCCCGCCACCCTGGACGCCTTCGCAGAGCATGTCGCGCAGTGCCGACAGGACTACGCCGACTCCCTCGACGGGGAACAGCGGGAGAAGTTCAATCCCATCAAGATCGAGGGCATCCGCGAATCCGGGCTGGGAATCGTCGCCACCTACGACCCGACACGCTTCGGGCCCAACGTCCTGGGACGCCACACCATCAGCGACGCCGGGGTGTTCTCGGTGGTGTGCGCCGTGCAGAACCTGTGGCTGATGGCCACCGCCCTGGACCTCGGGGTCGGGTGGGTGTCGTTCTACCAGGAACCCTTCCTCAAGGAGCTGCTCGGGCTGCCCGAACAGGTGAGGCCGGTCGGCTGGCTGTGCGTGGGCCGCGTGACGAAACTCCAGGAGGTCCCCGACCTGATCCGTTTCGGCTGGAACCACCGCATCGCCCTGGAGGAGGTCGTCCACCACGACCGCTGGTGACCTCCCCCTCAGCTGGTTGAGCCGGGTCGCGAGGAATCAGCGGTGTGCCGTAACCGTTCCTTGGTTGAACGGTAGACCTGACTGCGAGTCCTCGGATACTGGCGGGATGGTTTCGGAATGACCGGCTCGTAAAGCCCGCAGGTCAGCTCACCCCCACTGTGAGTGCAGCGGGATCAGACCGGTTGACGCAGATTCTCCATCACCGGGCGGCGGTCGAGCTGGGCGGGTAGCCACGTGGTGGTGATGGCCAGCACGAGCGATGCCCCGATCGCGGGCAGCAGTGTTGTGACCGGGATGGAGCCGATGAAAACCTCCATCCCGCCTCCGGACATCAGTGCAGCGGAGATGGCGCTGAGCAGGGTCATGGCCAGCCCGAAAAGGATTCCGGTGATGGCGTAGATCGCGCCCTCCAGGACTGTGGAGCCAAGGATCGTGCCCGACCTGGCTCCGATCACTCCGAGCAGGGCTCCCTCCTGGCGGCGGGTCCGTCCCACCATCGCGATGTTCGCCACGCCCCCGGCGCCGGCGACGAAGAAGATCGGGACCATGATGGTCAGGAAACCGTTGACCCCGCCATTCATGCCGCCGGCAGCCCGTCCAGCATTGGCCACGGTGTAGAAGACTCCGGTCATGGCGACGGCGATGGCGAAGGGCACGATCGTCGTCAAGCTGAACGCCGAGCGGTGCCGGGCGTTGGCGCGGGCGGCGAACCAGGCCGGGTTGCGGCCGGGAATCAGGCTCGTCCACCCGATCAGCAGCGGGCGGAGGGTCCAGTTCGGGATGAACAACACCGCCAAGGTGGCCATGAGTCCGATACCCCCGCCCAGGACGGCACGGTCGCCCGGGGACTCGAAATCTGGGGAGTTCGCCTTGGCAGGCAAATTGGGCATCCTGGGGGTGTTGTCACTTTGCAGGGTCTCGGGGGCAAAGTTGATGAGGATTGGTATCAGAATCACGGGAATCAGGAAGAAGCCGGCTGCGATCCACTGCCACAGTTTCGTCCGGGTCCTGGGGGATGACGCCTCCCGCAGCGCTTGCATCTCCGGGGTGTTCGCCGCCCGGCGCGCGGCACCCAATCCGCCGAGCACGCTGAACAGGGCGGTGACGAGTATCGTCGCAGGAACCCCGAAAAACGGCATCGACAGGGGTAGGTCATCCGAGAACAGGCTGAATTCACGCCACGTCAACAGGTACACACGGGCCGTGGGCAGGGCCAGCAACCCTCCCAGCAGCCCACCGACCAGACCGACGGCGCAGACCTGCCACAGGATGACCGAACGGATACGGCGACCGGGTATGCCGAGCACCTTCCACAGCGCGTGGGAACGCTGCTGGGCGGTGACGGTCAGGCCAAGGGTCGTTGATATGACGATGGCGGTTGAGATTCCTATGTACCCCACCATGTTGCTGCCGAGTATGTTGCTCGCGAGCATGTACGGCCCATCCGGGTGGGCCAGGGACCACTGCACGGCGCTCCACCACGAGGTGATGACGACGCCGATGATGGTGCCGCCGACGGTGGCCACCAACAACGACCACAACCACTCGCTGGCATGATGACGCAGGTCCTTCCAGATCAAGGTTGACATTTTCCGTCTCCTCAGAGTGCGCGGACCGCGTGGACGAGTTCGGCTATCACCCGGGCGTCGCGGGTGGTCGACCACTCCGCGAGCCGGCCCTGGCTCATCACCGCGACGGAGTCCGCCAGGGCCGCGGCCTCGACGTCGTGGGTGACCATGACCACCGTCGTCCCCCGTGAGGCGAGCTCCCGCAGCCAGTCGAGAACCAGGCCGGTGGAGTCGAGGTCGAGGGCGCCGGTGGGTTCGTCGGCGAAGACGATCCTGGGCTGGCTGGCCATCACCCGGGCGATGGCCACGCGCTGACGTTCACCGCCGGAGAGCTGATGGGGTTTCAAGTTGGCCCGGTGCCCGAGGCCGACGGCCTCGAGGGACTCCCGGATCTGGCTGTCCGGGAGCGGATTGCCGGCCAGCCTGGAGGGCATGGATACGTTCTCGGCGGCGGTCAGTGATGCGATGAGGTTGTACTCCTGGAACACGAACCCGGTGTTGGCGGCACGGAACGCGGCGCGTTTGGCAGGTTTCAGCTCCGAGGTGGCGGTGCCGAGCATGGATACCTGGCCGCTGGTGGGCTGGTCGAGGCCTGCCATGCAGTGCAGCAGCGTCGACTTGCCCGAGCCGGAGGCGCCGACTATCGCGGTGAAACTGCCGGTGGGGAAGTCAGCATCGACGTGGTCGAGCGCGACCACACGGGCGTCGTCGCGCCCCGGCACATCGTAGACGCGGGTCAGGCCGCGGATGGAGATCGAGGTATTGAAGCTCATGGTCTCCAGCCTTCTGGGCCGTGATCTCGTGTCCCATCCCGCTACCCGGCCAATCCGGGGTGGGGATAGCCCCACAGCCGCGTCCTGCTGGGAATGTGTCGTTTGAGCGAGGATGTGCCGGAAGGGGTGGAACCACGTCCCTGCCGTGACCATCCAGAACAGGACCGGCATGGCTCGGTCACTGCTCGGGGGAGCCGTGGAATCATTGATCGCATGGGTCTGTTCGACTTCCTGAGCAAACGCTCCTCCGGGCTGAGCGTCGAGGACGCGGTGCTGGCGCTCAGCAAGGGTGCCGTTCTGATAGATGTCCGCTCCAAGGCCGAGTACGAGGCCGGGCACGCACCCGGCGCCCGGCCGGTCGATCCCAAGGACCTGCACGACGATCCCCTCGACGCCATCCACGGCGGCGACCCCCTGGCCGAGGTCGACTCCGCCGTCGTCGTGATCTGCGACAACGGGCTGCGCAGCTCGATCGCCGCGGCGGAACTTCGGGAGAAGGGTATCCTCGCGGAGTCGGTCGCGGGCGGGCTGATCGCCTGGGGCCGCGACGGCAACCCGATCATCCCCGGCCCCTACCGCCGCCGATGAAACGCTGGGTGGGTGCCGCCCTCGCGGCGGCGGGAATAGCACTGGGCACGGCCTATGTCATGGGACGCGCAACGATCAACCGCCACGCGATCGACTACGCCGAACACTGGCGCCGGGCAGCCACTGACGTCCCTGAGGACGCGATCCACTACGTCGCGCTCGGGGATTCCGCGGCCCAGGGCGTTGGGGCGAGCCGGGTGGAGACCAGCTACGTCGCATTGCTCGCGGAGCGGATCTCGCAGGTGAGCCGGCGGAAGGTCGCGGTGACGAACCTGTCGGTGTCGATGGCCACCAGCCGCGACGTCGTCCGCTACCAGCTGCCCCGGCTGGCGGAACTCGACCGCGCCCCCGACATCCTCACCCTGGACATCGGCGGCAACGACGTGGTGCTGCCGGGAAACACCCTCGAATCCTTCGAGAAACACTTCGCCGACATCCTCACCCAGCTGCCCCCGGGCAGCTTCGTCGCGGACGTGCCCTGGTTCACGCTGCCAGTGCTGTCCCGGCGGGCGGAGAGGTTCAACGACGCGGTGGCCGACCTCATCACCCTCCACGGTCATCACCGGGTCCATGTCCACGACGCCACCCGGGGCCTCGGGCCGCTGCGCTACCACATCAACACGGCGGCGGACTGGTTCCACCCCAACGACACCGGCTACCGGGCCTGGGCGGATCTCTTCTGGGAGGCGATCGAATCCTCCGGGCTACCGGACCTGCCGGGTTTTTCCGCGACGGGGCCGCTCGGGTAGACTCGGCCCCCGGCTGACCACCCGGTCGGTCATGCCCTCCTGCCGCGGGAACGACCCGTGGCCGCCAGTCCGAAGGAGGTTGGGCAGTACCCATGCGCAAGTACGAGATCATGGTCCTCGTCGATTCCGACATCGACGAGCGCCAGGTTCCGGGCCTGATCGAGAAGCACCTCGAGGTCATCACCGCCGGTGGTGGCACGGTTGACAACGTCGACCACTGGGGTCGCAGGCGTCTGGCCTACGACATCAACAAGAAATCCGAGGCGAGCTACACCGTCGTGCAGGTCTCCTGCGACCCGGCGCTGGTCCAGGAGATGGACCGCCTGATGGGCATCGACGAGCGGATCGTCCGCACCAAGGTGCTCCGCCTCGAGAAGTGAGCTTTCAACACTGACGCCGAATCCCCGGCCCTGAGGATTTCTGTCGGGGGAAACGGCCATAGTGTTGACGAAAGACAAGTCCGATCCCGGAGGAAAACATGGCAGGCGAAACCCAGATCACGCTGGTGGGCAATCTCACCGGAGACCCGGACCTCCGCTTCACCCCCAGTGGTGCCGCGGTGGCCAATTTCACCGTCGCCTCGACGCCTCGCACCTTCGACCGACAGACGGGTGAGTGGCGCGACGGCGAGGCCATGTTCATCAACTGCGCCGTGTGGCGCCAGTACGCCGAGCACGTCGCCGAGTCCCTCACCAAGGGAATGCGTGTCATCGTGCAGGGCAGGCTGAAGTCCCGCAGCTACGAGACCCAGCAGGGCGATCGCCGCACGGTGTTCGAGATTGATGTCGACGAGGTCGGTCCCTCCCTGCGGTACGCCACCGCGCAGGTCACCCGCACCAGCGGCGGAGGCCAGGGCGGTGGGAACTGGCAGGGCAACCAGAACCAGGGTGGCGGACAGAACTACGGCAACCAGGGTGGCTACGGCAATCAGGGCCAGCAGGGGCAGGGTGGTTACGGCAACCAGTCCCAGCAGGGTCAGGGCGGCCAGGGCGGCGACCCGTGGGGCAGCAGCGGCGGAGGCTACGGCGGCGGGAACCGGGGCGGCAACGACCCGTGGAACCAGTCCGCCGCGGAGGAACCCCCGTTCTGATCCACCCGCACAACCGACCCGCCGGGTCGGCTGGCACATTCCGTCTCACGACGGGCTTCCCACTGGGCCGGAAAGGCCCGCAAGACTAGGAGAGCACCACAATGGCCGGTCCACAGCGCAAGTCTGTGAACAAGAAGAAGATCATGCCGGTGAAGACCACTCGCGTGGCCAACATCGACTACAAGGACATCGCGACGCTGAAGAGGTTCATCTCGGAGCGCGGCAAGATCCGCGCCCGCCGCGTGACCGGGCTGTCCGTCCAGGACCAGCGCAAGATCGCGCTCGCCGTCAAGAACGCGCGTGAGGTGGCCCTGCTGCCCTACGCCTCGACCGCCCGCTGATCGGAGGAAGAACAGATGAAACTCATTCTGACCAGCACCGTCGACAAGCTCGGCATCGCAGGAGACGTCGTCGAGGTCCGCAACGGCTACGGCCGCAACTACCTCGTCCCGCAGGGCAAGGCCATCGTCTGGTCCCGTGGCGCCGAGAAGCAGATCGAGGGCATCAAACGAGCCCGCGACGCCCGTGAGGTCCGTGGCGTCGAGCACGCGCAGGAGCTCCGCACCCAGATCGAGGAACTCACCATCAAGGTTCCGGCCCGCGCCGCCGAGTCGGGTTCGCTGTTCGGTGCCGTCACCGCCGCCAACCTGGCCCTGGCCGTGAAGAAGGCCGGCGGTCCCGCCATCGACAAGCGGTCGGTGTCGTTTGCCAAACCGGTCAAGACCGTTGGCAACCACGTCGCATCCGTCAAGCTGCACCCCGCGGTCACCGCGCGGGTCGGCTTCGAGGTGATTCCCGCCTGAGGCGGGGCGAAAACGGCCGGGGCCCGGTTCCTTCGGGGACCGGGCCCCGGCGTTTCTTCTACTACTTTCCGGTCTTGGGCAGGCCGGGTGAGGCAGGGAGCACCGGTGGGCGGGGTAGGGACGGGGCGGGCAGCTCCTCGGCAGGGGGCGTCACCGCTTGTTCGTCGCTGCCCAGGGGCGCGGTGATTCCCCAGGCCGTGGGGTCCTGACAGGAGTCCCCGACGCCGTCGCCGTCGAGGTCGTCCTGCATCGGGTTGGGGTGCTCAGGGCAGTTGTCGAACTCGTCGGGGATGGTGTCGCCGTCCCGGGTGATGTCCAACAGCGCGGACGTTGTTGCCTGGGCACCGGATTCGTCCGTGACCCGGACCCGAACGTACCCGCTGATCTGCTGCGGGTAGTTGTGCAGGACGTGTCCGTCGCCGGTGGTTGCGTCAAAGGTGCCGTTACCGTCGAAATCCCATTCGAACCGGGTGATCCGCCCCCGCGAGGGGAGGCTGGCGCGGGCGTCCAGCATCAGGTTCTCACCGATCTTTCCCACGTACGGGCCCTGCAGCGCCGCGGCGGGGGAGTCGGGTGTCTCCGTGGTGGAACGTGCACTGGTCAGGTTCGACGGATCCTGCATGAGCTTGGCGATCCGACGATGCCCTGCCAGGTTCGGGTGGTACCAGTCGGTGCTGGAACCGGACCGGGGACCGCTGATTCCCCCGTTCTGCCCGTGGTCACCCGAGGTTTCCAGGAACTCGTTGATCCAGCGGTGTTTGTTCCTGGTGAACACGCGCGGGTCCGGTTCGTGTCCGTCGAAGGCATCCGCGACTTCTTCGATGAATTTCACACGGCCGGGGAAGTCGTTCTCCAGTTCGTCGATGATTCGTCGCTGCTCCCTGATCGCGGCCCGCCCCAGTTCCCTCACCCCCCGGGCGGCGTCGTAGGACACCGCGCCGTCGGGCAGGTGATAGGGGCGGTCCAGGGACAGCAGGGGATAGGCCAGCAGGATCACCTGTGATTTGGGGTTTCCGGTCATCCGTTCCGTGATCAGCCGGGAGATCTGCGACTTGAGCCGGTTCAGCATCTCAGGGAGCCCGGCCATGGTGGCCGCCACACCCTCGCGGCACCTCGTCCCGTTCGCCCCCTCCAGCGCGCCGGGGATCCGCGGTCCGAAACAGTTCGCGATGATGTCGGTGAATCCCAGCTCGTTTCCCCCTGCGGTCAGCAACACCAGATCCGTCTGGGGCCCCACGAAATCGGTCTGAGCGCGGACGGTCAGCTGGCACTCGTAGGTGTATTTCTTCGCCCACAGCGACAGGCCGTCGCTTTCCCGCAGGTGGTGGTCGACGGACAGGAGGTCGTCGCCGGCCGCCCGGGCGGAGCAGGCGTCGGTCTCGTCCAGCTTGGCCCGGGCCTCCTCGATGGAATCGGCGGCCACCTCCTTTGCGGGCTGTTTGGGGAGCGACCGCGGCGAGAACAGGTCATCGATGTTCCCGCCGGAGCAGGCGCGGTTCTGGTAGCTGGTGGCCACCCCCCGGGAGTTCGCCCAGGACGCGAAGAGGGAACCCCAGTTGTGGCTGCTGCGCAGGCAGGGGGCGGGGCCGTGATGGTTTCCGATGCCGTTGCCCGCCGAGTAGGAATCCCCGAGGTGCACGATGGACAGGCTCTTGGATTCCCCCGTGTCCGGGTGGGCGGGCACCGGCGGCGGGAGCAGCACGAGAAAGGCAACGCCCAGGATCAGCCACTTCCTGAGTAGGCCTCGCATTCCTTGCCCTTCCGTTCGAGGGGTGGTGTCAGCAGGATTCGATGGTTCGTGGCCGCGGGGAAACGATTGACCACGCCTCGGGCCACGGCATTCCCCGACACGTCCTCCGGCGGGAGAGCGGGCGCCGGGCCGTCACCCCGCCCCGCCCGGGGCGTCCCGGCCGGGAACGGCATCACGCGGTGTTCTTCCGGACGGTCAGCTGACTGGCATCGGAAAGGCTAGCACGGGATCCGGAACCGGGAACCGGAGCGGCCTTGGCCCGGTTCCGGCGGGGAATTGGGCCAAGGCGTCAGGTTTCAACCTTCAGAAGCCGAGACCTCGTAGCCAGGCCAGGAGGTCGTCCTCCCGTTGAGTGGCTTGTTCAGGATGCCAGCGTTCCATGGAGCGCGAGTCCACGAGCCGCCCGTCCCTCAGGTACACCACCCGGTCCGCGCGGGCCGCGCAAGCCGGGTCGTGGGTGACCATGACGATGGTCCGCCCCTCGGCGTGAACACCGGACAGGGCGTCCATGACCTCCGCCGTCATGGAGCTGTTCAGCGCTCCGGTGGGTTCGTCGGCGAACACGATTGCCGGTTCACCGGCCAGCGCCCGGCAGATGGAGGCGCGCTGGAGCTGCCCACCGGAGACCTCCGTGATTCCGTGCTGTTTGACGTGCCCGATGCCGAACCGGTCGAGCAGCGCATCCACCCGGGAGGCCGCTTCGCCGGCTCTTCTCGGATCGGCCTTGAGCGCGGGAAGCAGCACGTTGTCGCGGATGGTGAGATTGGACAGGAAATACGCCTGTTGGAACACGAAACCCATGCGGGTCAGACGAACCCGGCTCATTTCCTTGTCGCTGAGACCGGTCAGTTCCCGCCCCTCGAGACGCACTGTTCCTGCGGTGGGCCGGTCCATGCCACTGATGTTGTAGAGCAGAGTCGACTTGCCGGATCCCGAAGCTCCCATGATGACCAGGAATTCCCCTTCGGGCACCTGGAGATCGACCCCGTGGAGAACTTGGGTCGGTGGGTCGGTGGTGGTGTAGGTCTTGGTGATTTCAGTGCAGTCGAGCGTGATGGTTGGCATGATCGTCTCTTTTACTTGTTGAGCCATTCGCTGGATTCGCCGCGGCGCAACCCGGCGGTGAGCGGCACGGAGGCGAGGAAGCCAACCGTGATGAGGAGCAAGGGGTAGCCGAGGTAGACCAGAAGCGGATTGGGGATGAAACTCAGACTGGTCAGGCCGATGCCGGTCAGCGAGATCAATCCGCTGATCAGTCCCTCCCCGAGGGTGGCGGCGAACACCGTGCCGACGGCGGTGCCGGCCGCCACGGTGAGCACCGTCTTGAACCGGACCTGGCTGATGAGTTCGTTCCTGGAGAACCCGAGCGCGGACAGCACACCCATTCGGCGGCGTTCCCGGGTGAGTCGCAGTTTCAGGAACAACCCGGTGATCAGGGCCGCTACGGCCAAGCCGAAGACGAGCGACAGCAGAGCGGCGCTGCGGAACGCGTCGGTCACGTATGACAGGGTCTGCTTCACGTACTCCTGCATCGGGACGATGCTCGCGTGCTTGTACTGTAAGTCGTATTCCGCCGCAATCGTCATGGGATCAGCGCCACCGACCGTCTCGGCGTAGATGACGTAGCTTGCTGCTCCCTCCGTGACGGAGCCCTGCATCTTTGCGGTGTGGCCGCCGCTGGTGACGTCCTGGTAGGTGCCCGAGATCGTGACGGTGCTCGGTTTCCCGTCGAGCCTGATGGTCATGGTGTCACCGGCCTTGACGTTGTATTTCTTCGCGTTCAACGCGGACAGTGCGATTTGACCGTTTTCCGGGCGGCTGCCGGTGAGGAACTTCACGGTGTTGGCCGAGTAGTCACCGACCTCCACGCGCAGCGTCTCCCAGCCTTTTTTTCCTCGGGTCTCGTACAGGACGTTCGCGTAGGTCCGGATGTTGGTGAGGCGTTGGTCGTTCTCCAACGCCCTCACGAGCTTGCCACGTGTGGCCTCGACTTCTTTCGAGAACTGCACGTCGGCGCGGATGTCCGATTCGGGAGCCCCCATGTAGGTGACGAACCGTGGGCTGGAGAAGGTGCTGAGCAGGTTCATGGGGAGGATCAGCAACAGCGAGGTCAGGAAGAACACCAGGGGAATTAGGATCCACTGTCCCATCTCGGCGCGCAGATCCGCCAGGGACAGGCGCCGGTTGATGCTGCCTCGCCCCGCACCCAGGGTGGTGCGGCGCGCCCTGCGGGCCTGCCCAGCGGCTTTCCTCGCGGTCTGCCGGTCATTCAGGGTGCTGCCGTGCACCAGAGCATTCACCACTTCGATGCGACGGATCCCGCGCAGGATGCCGCGGCAGATTCCGACGACGAGGAGATACACCAGCGCCAGGGCGATCAAGGGTGTCAGTACGGTGGCCGGGCCGGGAGCCGAAGCGGAGTAGTTCTTGACGATGCTGGTCGTCAACAGATTCGTGGCGAAGCTGCCGAGCAGCCCGCCGATGACGCACGCCAGGAACGCCATGATGCTGTACTTGCCCAGGTAGAGCCCCGTGACCGCTCGCGCGGGGAGCCCGATGGCTCGCATGACACCTATCTCACGGACCTCGTCCTCCATGGTTCCCCGGATGACGAAACGCAGGTTGATCAGGGCGATCACCACCAGCAGGAGGCTGGCGAAGACCAGCGCCACCGCGACGAGCCCGTCGCTGAACGCGTTGATCAGGCGGATCATGTCGAACGTGACGGCCGGGCCGTTGCGGGGAAGGGAGTGGTCCGAGTCGTATGCCGTCTGCAAGGCGCTGGCGTTGGAAGCATCCGCGAGCCGGTACTCAACGATGATCTCGCTGCTCCCCCCGCCCGCGGAACCGAGGGCGGCGAAGTCGTCGGGGGAGATGACGAACCGGGTCGCGGAGGACAGTGAGGAGGCCATCTGGGAGTCGCGGACGAAACCCGAGATCGTGAAGTCGCGGGGCCCTGTGTCCGTCTGGACCGAAAGGGTGTCGCCGACTTGGAGGCCGAACTTCTCCTGGTAGGCAACGGGGACGTAGACCTCCCCGTTGCCCGGTTCCACGACGGTGCCCGAGCCGTCCAGCAGGTGGTCGAATTTCTTGTTCTGCGTGATGAACAGGTTGTCGATGAGGCTCGCGGCCAGGCTTCCGGATTCACCTGTCGAGGACCGGGACCATGTCAGGGAGGGGGAGTCGTAACCCACCATGTCCTCGATGAACCACGACTCGATCTCGGGATGTGCGGCTGCGAAGTCGTCGAGAGCCTTGGTGTCGTAGTCCCCGGTGTGCATCTGCAGGAAGTGAGGTGGTTTGGCCTCCTCGAAGAGCTGGTTGATGCCGCCGAGGAGGCGTTCCATCACCATGCAGCCGGTTGCCATGAGGAAGGCGCTGAGGACCAGGATGACCATCAGGGCCGTGTTGACACCCCAGTTCCTTTTCAGATCGTTGCGGGAGTACCGCAGGTACAAACGGTCTTTCATGCCAGGCTCCAGACGCCGGGGATCAGCAGGGACATCCACGTCAGGAGGACGTGGTAGATCACGTCAAGCACTATGTTGCCAATTTCTGCCCAGTCCGTGGTGCCGTTTTCACGATGTTTCCGAACAACTTCCTGGGTGTGGGTCCACATGCCGCTCGCACCGTGGATGTAGAGGGTGATGAGCGCGGCGGCCCAGAAGTTTCCCTGGAACCAGATGGTGAGGACGCCGATGACCCCGAGGCCGAGCCGCTGGAAACCGTACTTGATCTGGTAAGGGCTGGTGGCCCAACCGAGTTTCTCCGCCGTCTGTCTGGGTGTGATGACGTTGGTGAAGAATCCGATGACGGCCAGGAGTCCGTGGGTCACCGCGAACTGGTGCAACAACAGCGTGTGCATGATGATGGCGGTCTCGGACGGGAAGCCGGCCAGGGCCAGTTGCGCCAGGCCGGTGATGACGCCGAGCCCTATGAGTACGAGGATCCACATGTCACACGCCCTTCTTCTCGGTGAGGGGCAGGTTGTTCTGGAGGGAGCGAATGCTGCGGGCACGGGGGATCGCAACCGCCATGCCGATCAGAAGGACTCCGACGATCATGAGCATGAACCCGATGCCGCGCGAGGTGCCGACTCCGATGAGGGCACCCAGGGAGTCCGCAAGCGCGCCGCCCTCACGGAGCAGAGGGTTGAAAACGCTGTCGGCGAGAACACCGGAGACCGCGTAGGCCACGACGTAGCCGAGTTGGGAGATCAGTCCCATGAGACCCCAGACCTTGCCCTGGGTCTCGTTGGGTATGGAGGACCTGGCGATGACCTCGACGCTCGTGTTGAGCGGGGGGAGGGTCATGAAGAAGGCGAAGGCCAGCACTCCGATGGCCAGGATGCTGGTGGTGGTTCCCAGGAGGAAGATGAGAACACCACCTGCTGCCAGGAAACACGTGATGTAGGTGAGGTGGGCCCCCTTCATGTTGAACACGCCGATGATCAGGCTCGCAACGATCATGCCCACGGCAGCGACGGAACGGACCGCACCGAGCGTGGACTCGTCCGTGAGATCGAGCAGCATCGGGGTGAGCAGGGTCTGCAGGAAGCCCATGCAGAAAGTGACCACAGTGATTAGGGCCATCAACACGGTGATGCCTGAATGCTGGCGTAGAAAGCTGATTCCTTGCCGGAAGTCAGCCCAGAAGCCGGTTGTCGTCCGGCGGGGCGGGGTTTTGACGGTCCGCCACACCAGCAGCATGCACGCCACTGTCAGAACCATGGTGGCGATGTCGATCGTGAGTACCGTCGTGATTCCGGAGGAGGCCATGAGCAATCCGGCAATGGCGGGGGAGATCAGGTATTGGGATGCGGAGGCCAACTGGACCAGCCCTCCTGCCCGGGCGTACTGCTCGGGGGTGAGCAGGTCGGTGACGGTGGCCCGATAGGCGGGATCCATGACGGAGCTGAACACGGAGCTCAGCGCCACACAGGCGCAGATGACGGGAACACTCGCGAAATCGGTGTGGAAGGCGACGATCATGGCGAGAAGACCGAGTGCGGAGAAGGTGTCGCCGAAGATCATCAGGAGGCGGCGGTCATATCGGTCGGCGAGCACACCCCCGAACGGGGACAACAGCAGCGACGGCAGGAAAGCGGCCAGCGTGACGAGCGACACGGCGGTGCTCAGGCCCGACTGCTGATAGACGTAGACCCCGAGCCCGAAGGCCGTGAGTCCGTTTCCGACCCTGGCCACCAGCTGAGCTGCCCAGATCACCATGAAACTGCGGAAATGGCGGCGGGAGCGGGTATCGGTGGATGGGCCTGGAGAAGGGGTGCCGGACAGGGTGTCAGCATCCTCGGGTAGCTGGGTGGCGGCGCTCATGGGTGTTCCTTTCGGTGGATCAGCAATGTCAGATCCTGTTGAGAATCTGGTTCAAGGCCTCGGTGGTATGGAGAACGAACATGTGTTCCTCCCGCTCCAACACATGGGTTTTCACAGGAGAGGCGAAGTATTTCTGCCAGGCCGCAGGGGTATCCTCCGGAATCTGGGGGTCCCGTCCGCCGAACACGAGGCGGGCACGTATCGGTAGATTTTCCGTGGGGGTTGTTCTCATTTCCTCGAGAACCTTGTAATCGGCTCGGAAAGCAGGCACGAACAGATCCATCAAGGACTTGTCCTTGACCACTTCATCGGGAATGGCTCCGAAGGATGCGAGATGGAGCACGAGATCGGTGTCGGCCAGGTCGGCCTTGCCCACCATTGGAAGGTGATGTGGGGCGCAGGAACCCGACAGCACCAGATCTGACGGCATGCGGTCAGCGAATGCCGGAAGACGGTGCATGCAGGCCAAGAGGTGGTAGGCGACCACGCTGCCCATGCTGTGACCGCAGAACACCGCATCCGGTTTCAGGATGTCGCGCAGCGCGTCCAGGTAGTGGGTTCGCAGACTGGCCAGATCGGTCAGCGGCGGCACCGGGCTGGGTCCGTGCCCCGGTGGGTTCGCGGTCCAGATGTCCCAGCCGCCGTCCAGATCGGAGATGAGACGGTTGTAGGAGGCTCCGAAACCGCCAAGAAACGGGAACATGATGAGTTGACGCCCGGTCTCGGAGTGACGCAGGTTCCAGAAGGTGCTGTCCATCACAGTGCTCCCTTGGTGGCGAGGTTCCGTGCCGCTGGTGTGTAGCCGGTTGCTGTTTCGGAACTCCTGTTGCCCCTGCCCGGGAGGATGACCCCCTCGCGGACGGTGTAGTCCTGCTCGAGGTATTCGGGGAACGTGTGAGGAACCGCCATGTTCCCGCTGGCCTGATGGCGCAACACCAGATACAGAATTCCGGTCAGGGCCAGCAGCAGGGTGATCTGGACGAGCTGGGTTGCGGCTGCGAAGTAGTACGCGCGCCACAGGCTGCCGGAGGCCGAGACCCAGAAGGGGATCAGGAAGAACAACGTGTTCCCCTTCATGCGGGAAAGCAGAAGACTCATGGCCACCCCGAGGATGACCAGCTGCAGGGCGTAGAGGGGCCACACCATGGCCAGGTTGAATGATGAGAACAGATTGCCGGGGGCGGCGAACACGGCGACTCCTCCGCCGGTTGCGATGCCCGACCACAGATGGCTTCCCGTGAGGCGGTGCATGAGGGGAAGGAAGATCCCGAACCAGCCGATGCCGATGGCCACCATGCCGACCTCACCCCAGTCGCGGACCCTCAGACCGGGTGAGACGTCAATCAGTACCGGAAGTGTTCGGATGAAACAACCGATGCTGTTCTCCATCTCCAGGTGAGGGCGATCCATGAAGGGACTTGCGAAGGAGACCTGGTCCTCACCGGCGTAGTGCGCGAGCAGTGCTCCGAAGGCCGCCAGATACACGGTGAACTCGGAAACCTCGGCCTCCTGCGCGGTTTCGCGGACGGCTTCGGGGGTGTCGTGGGGCACGGTCAGGCGGAACTCCCGGGCTGCGTCCTCGTGTGGGGAGGCGAGCAACCAGTGATCGAGTTGCGGGATCCGGTGGCGGGGTAGGTTTTCGGACCAGAAACTCTCGCGCCGAGCCAGTGTCTCGGGCGATGGCCGGCTGAGCTGACCGTTCTGATGGGTGAACAGTCCCTGGTCGGTGCGTGATGCGGTGATCTCCCGGGTTCCCCGGGCCAAGTCGATGATGCGGTCGGTGAGGATGCTCACCGACTGTCCGTCGGCGATGAGGTGGTGGCACACGACCAGCAGACGGTCTCCGTCGGGCAAACGAGCTGCCACCACTCGGAACAGAGGGGCGGTGTTCAGCTGGAAAGGCGCGTGCCGGGCCGTGTGGAAGATCTTGTCCAAGTTCTCCTCAGCACCTGTCAGGTCGTGGTGACGCACAGGTGCCTCGACCGATTCGGCGATCATGTACACGGGCCCGGACTCGTTTCTGGCGACTGACGCGCGCAATGCCGGTTGTTCCGCCACGACTGCGCTGACCGCCTGGGTCAGACGTGAACGGGAAAGACGCTCTGTGTACAGCTCAATCGCGATGTGATAGTCAGCGGACTGTCGAAGCTGGCTGTCGAAATACATGCCTTGCTGGGCAGGGGACATGGGAAGGGTGGGTTCGGTCATGGGAGAAAAACTCCTAAAACGGCGTCTGTGACATTCAATGACTAAATCGCCGGGTGTGTTTGATCGAGAGGCGAGGCGTGGCGTCGCGGTCAGACCTCGGAAGCCATCAAACATTTGTAATTGTGATTGATTTTTCAGGTGCATCAATCATGGACGATGCGTTGCTCGACAACTTCTCGAATCTGCGGAGGCTTCCGTCGTCGGGCATGCGGTCAGGAGAGATGTTCCTGTCCGATCGGGTTCTGAGTGGTAGGTTTTCTCTTTGCCCGTCGCGAAGTTGATCTGGCAGAAGAGCGGGTACCATTCAGGCTTGCACAAGACTCGCTCGAGGTGTGTCGAGTTGTCTTCCGGATTCATTTGGATGTGTATTTCTTGACCATGAGATTACGGAGCTGTCCGGAAGGCGTCAAAGCAAATACTCCGAAAGTTGACGGCCTCGCGGACGGCGGTGAGGGGCGTGTGCCCTGGGGGCGGGGTGCCTCGGGATGACGAAGGGCGGCCCGGCGGTTGGTGGCGTGCAATCCCGTGGTGGAGCAGGGGTGCGAAGCGGGGGCGGCCGGGGTGGCTTCCCGGGGTGGACGATCGTGCCCGGTTCAACTCGGCAAGGGAGGAGCAATTGAAATTGTGATCATTTCCCGGCTCGGGTTTCTGTGCCGAGGGCCCTGCCGAGCGGTGTTTCCCGCGTGCTCGACCTAT
>ERZ772766.22-NODE-22-length-112565-cov-4.938539_pt1 | contig 112565 bp, 152 predicted proteins | sample MGYA00511379_ERZ772766 | MGnify/ENA primary metagenome ERZ772766 (study PRJEB29015, sample SAMEA2737895) | human oral metagenome | biome: human oral; feature: human-associated habitat; material: dental | place: China | collected 2116 ... | reverse complement strand
AATTTGCAGATCAAGAAGGCGCAGTATATCAAAAACATAGAAGTTAGCTTAAGGGCGAGATGATGTCAAATTGTCATAAAGAGATTATAGATTTACTAGATGAGGGATTCAAGTCAGACCAGACTGTAGTCGGCTTGTCTGACATTTATGCTCATCTGCTAGGAATCTTTGAGAAGCCTTTTTCGTCTAAGGTATTTTTACCATCAGATATAGAATCTCTCGTAAATAATCAGCGTGTTCCCTACAGCAGACAAGGCTTGTTGAATTGGCTGAACTTCTATAAGCCATATCAAGGGTCTGATAAATTTATTAATTTCTTGTTAAAAGTCACGAAGGTGGATTCTCGTATTGTACCATGGTATGAGTCCAGTAACCCTACTAATACTTTTGACTTGACCTTAGATAACTTCCCTAAAGACATAGACTTAACGAAGTTCATAAAGTTAATAAACACATACAAGAACATAGAGGCTAAGCTTGCATCAATGAGAACAGGGTATTGTCCTAATCGCTTTACTCTTGATGTGTCTTTGTTAGACTATGACATTCTGTCCGATACCTCTGGTGTAGAGATAGACGGCGTTACTTACTGTTTCGGATCAAAACGTCCACAGCAAGTATTCGTTCCAACTCCTAAGGCATATCAGTTTCTGACATCAACTATTTCATATCGATACATATACACAGCTTGGATTATTCTAGATGAGTGGATTCTTGGTAATAGGCTTATTGCTCTTATTAACCCAGACAATAACAGAACTTCATATAAGACCTATGCAAGCAAGATAGTAAACCACAATAATCAAGATAGGACATGGAACACAGGCGGCTGCGGCTGGTGTGTAGATAAATCTTGGACTAGTCCTTATATCTCAACGGCAGGAACGGATTATAAAGTTGTTCAGTCAGATTACTTCAGAGGGCGTTGGTATATGTTCTATACCAATAATGGTGCATACGTTGCTCGTACTGGTTCAGAATTAAGAACAGCTAGTTATACTCAATATGTAACTAATATCGCGAACAGTTTGTCTAATGTGGATAACAGAATTAGTATAACAAATGGGGGAACAGCTTTATATCCTAAATGGCAGATTCCACAGGCTCATTCTGCAAAACACGATAACAGTTTTGTTTATTATGTCGATATAAGTAACAATAAGCCACAGGCTCACCTTGTGGTTCAGTTTAGAAACTGGAAGTCTAAGGTCTCAGGAAACTTGACTAAGAATGTCAAGGTGCATAATTTTACGCAAGAGACTTCTGGTTATAGAGGTAAGGTTAAGTTAATTAGATTAACTTGGAAGACAGGCGGTCGCTGGTCTAAGGGTATAACTTGGGAATCCTCTGTCGTTAATTGTTTTACGGTTAAGAAACAATAAAACATTAGTGTCAGGTGTTATGCTTGACTAGATAAATAAAATAAAAAGGATTAAATCATGGCTATGGTAATGGTAAACGCGGGACACATCGCATTGGCTATCTCTGCATATCAGACAGAGTATTATTTGGCATGGGGCACTGCTCGTTCAGACACAGATATCAGTCATTGGAGAGCAGAGGATACTCCGCCAGCAGAGGATCCTGCAACGACTGACCTGCTTTTAGAGGTCGGCAGACGTATCGTAACGGATAAGGCTTATGTCAAAGAAGACAAGGAGAACGGAACCATCGAGGCAAATGACACTAAATGGGCTAGATCTGCCACTCCTACAAACCATGTCTATCTGATGTTTAAGTTTGAGGCTAAGGATGCTCCTACTTCCGTTCTGCGACAGGTTGGTCTTTTCACAGGCACTCAAAAGAAGGCTTCTGTTCCTGCTACAAAATACTTCCTATTGCCAGAGGACTTAGAAAACAAAGGCGCTCTATTTATGTACCAGAACATAGCTCCAATAGTAAGAAATACCGCAACGAGAGAAGTCTTTGAGTATGTTATAACTTTCTAAGGATAACAAGATGGATAAATATTATAATCAATTTGACTATAAGAAAAAATATAAAGATATAATGTTCCGTGCTGCTAAGGGACTTCAATCTACAGAGTTGAATGAACTTCAGGCAATGCTTCGCCATGAGTTTAACACGGTCGTTAATACTTTATATGGAGATGGTTCGGTTCTTAGGGGAGGAACAGTAACGGTTAATGATAAAAACATCCATATTTCTGACTCCGTTATTTTGGCTAAGAACTGGACTCATATTATCCCAGAGACTCAGCTGACGATTACAGCTAATGGAACAGAGATTATAGGCATAGCTCTTAAAGAGTCAGAGGTTACTGAGAACGAAGATGAATCCTTAAGAGACCCTGCGGTAGGCACTCGTAACTATAAAGAACCGGGTGCAGGTCGTTTAAAGGTCGACTCCAGATTTTGTCTTGAGGGCGATAAAAAAGACGGAGAGCAGTTCTTTCCTATTTTTACGTTCAAAGACGGCGTATTCATATCCAACCAGAAGATAGCACCAGAGCTCGAGGGCGCTAGAAATATGATTGCTCGCTATGATAATAACTCTAATGGTTCCTACGTTATCTCTGGCTTGGAGATGACTTATGACTCAGATGACAATGCTACGCAGAGACATAAGTTCAATGTTTCATCTGGCGAAGGTCACGTAGAGGGTTATGAGGTCATATTTCAGTATGACAGACCATTATACTTACCATTTAACAAAGACACTAAATCTGTAGAGGCGGAACCGCATACATTTACAGCAGATGGTGAGTACCCGTTACGTAACAACCCAATTAATCAGGTTACAAGAGTTCTCGGCGTCAAGAAAACCACAGAGAACGTTAACCACGGTAACTTTCTCGGGGCGAAGGATAAATTAAGTAAAACCCCTGTAGTAAAGGTAATTTCTGTTAAGCAGGGCGGAACCACATATACATCTCCAGCAGACTATACTGTGAATGGTGATAGCCTTGATTGGTCGCCATCAGGTCAGGAACCAGCACCAGGATCAACTTATCAGGTTGAGTATCAATATACAACTACAGAGATCCCTGCATCTATAGACTCCACAAGAAAGAAAATAACAGTCAATGGCTTAGATGCGGGCACATTGTTCTATGTCTCGTACTCATACTTTATCCCAAGAATTGACAGAATTCTTTTGACGAGGGACGGTGAGTTTAAGATCTTACAGGGAACGCCAACAGACAATAACCCTAAGGCGCCAGCCCATACAACTTTGCTGTCATTGGGAACGATAAAAGTCTTGTCAGGTGCAAAGCCAGAGGTCACGTTAGACTTTTATCGTGCATTTAAAATGTCAGACATCCAGTCCTTGTTTAATGCCGTGTCAGAGATCAAATATAACGTGGCTCGTTTGGCTCTGCAAGAAAACATCCAACAGATGGAGCCATCGTCGGTTAAGAAAAACACTTTTGTAGACCCATTCTATGACAACGACCTCAGAGATATGGGTAAGATGCAGAATGCGTTCATAAACCGTCAAGAGTTGAATTTACGGGTAAACTACGATGTGTCTAATATCAGCTTGGGTAAGACAATCCATCTACCATTTACAGAAGCGGTTCATATAAAGAATGATTCGCAGACGAAGTCAAGAAAGATAAATGAGTTCCTATTCTTGACTCCCCCAGACCCACAGGTTACGTTATCTCCAGACGTCTATCGTTGGGTGGCTGAGGTAACTTTCAGTCAGATTTGGACGCAGGGCAGATGGAACGGCTCATATGTTAATTCAACCCAGAGTGCAGCTAATAAAACAGTTGAGATCCCACAGATCGATATAAAGATAAGGGGTAAGGGATTTAATGCTGGTGAGTCAATAAACATTGTATTTGACTCTAGAGCGCCTATTGTTCGCTCTGCAGATGGTAATGGTGCAATAGACACAACCATTCAGGTTCCAGCAGGTGTAACGTCGGGTTCGAAGTCTATTGTCATAACTGGTCAGCAGTCAGGTGCGACGACTACTCTGGTCTTTACAGCTACTCCATTGGTAGAGCACAGACAGACAGTCAATGTCTGGAGACCAAGAAGAGATCCTCTGGGACAGACCTTTATTTCAAATAAGCCATTTTTCTTAACCTCGGCAGAGGTTATGGTTAAGGCATTACCAAATGATTATATAGAAATCGGTGTTTGTGAAACTACAGCAGGCGTGCCAGACAGAAACAAGATCTTGACTTTAAAAAGACTTCCAAAGGCGGACATAACTCTCAATGCTTGGACTAAGTTCTCTTTAGATGCCCCTCTTTATATAACAGAGGGCACAGAGTATGCGCTCCTTGTTATAACTAATGATGCAGTGGCTGAAGTATCTGTGTCAGAGCTCGGACAGTTCGATGAGGTTAATAAGAGATGGGTTAGTTCTCAGGCTTACGCAGATGGCGTCTTATTGAATTCATCTAACCTATCTACTTGGTCGCCGTTACAGAAAGAGGATTTAACTTTTCATATCAATAAAGGCATCTTTGAAGATCATAAGACATTCAAATTTGATCAGATAACTGTAACAGATATAACAGACCTTATGTTATTGGCAGATATTGACTTGTATCCAGATACGTCCATATCTTTTGAGGCTACGTTGGTAGATCGAGCAAATGAAAAAGTAACCATTACTCCATTTACTCCTACTTATATAACAAAATACACAGGTAAGGTAGAGGTAGAGGCTTCTTTGAAGTCTATTAACTCAGATTTAACTCCAGTTATTTTGCCAAATATACAGTTAGGCTATGGTAAGGTAGTAACTCCATCAACATACATCAGCCGTCAGTTCAAGACGGACGGAACGAAGATAAAGGTATTCTTGGAGACGTATGAGCCGTCTGGCGCGTCTATAAAGGTCTTTTATGAAACTACTCAAGACAATTTTGTAGAGTTACCTAGAAAGACAAACGATGCGGTTAATCTTGGCGATGGTTGGGTAGATATGCCATACGTTATAGAGGGTGCTTCGGTAGATGCTACGAGAATAAAAATCGTGATGGAGACAACGGATTCTAACTTAAGACCACGGGTTAAGAACCTCAGGTCGTATGTATTGGCGTAGAAAGGCTAACAAATGGGTAATACAACTAAGACTCCTAGAGGTATTGATAAGATCGATGATCCTAATGAAATCCTAGAGGAGTCTAGAGTAAAGATCTCAGAAAACTTTGTTAAGATATCTAATGACTTAGACGAAGCAAGTTCAACGTTGGCAGAAGCTTTGAAAAAGAACAGGCAGAATATTGCAGCTGTTATAGAGAACATAAACCAGACTCTGTCTAACACTACAACGGATCTTTCGTCTAAAATGGCAGCTCTTGAGGCTTCTGTAACGCAGCAGCTTGAGGCAGCTAAGACTAACTTAGATAAAGCATTAGCAGATTCTAAGACTAATTTGTCTCAGACTATGGAGAAAGCGCTTCGTAATGATAGGCGAAACGCACAGAAGGTCTGGAATGGGGAGCTGGAAACAAATACAGTAGATCTGTCTTTAGCAGATAATTTTAACGTCAGGTTAAAGAACCCAGCGGCTTTGTCTTTTGTCAATGGGGTACCAGGTCAGACAGGTGTCCTTGTCATTACAGATGCTAATAAGATAACAGGGTACGCTCCAAATGTTAAATGGAGGACGGTTCCATCGCAGTTAAACACAATGGAAACCTTTGCTTATTTTTACTGGAACGATGAATATATTTCGATAGGAAGGGCATAAGTCTATGAGTTTCTTGGTCGGTTGCGGTGGCTTTACAAAGGACGATTACTTTCAATTTGCCTTTAATGGGTTCAAAGAATACACCAACGAAGACGTAGAGAGTATGAGAGCCTTTAACCAGAGGTTCCATACAGATATATCCTATTACCGAGCCTTTCATACAAGGTCTAACAATACAGGTAATTGGGGTCGAACAGACGATAGGCTCAGTGGATATAACGGTCAAAACGGACCTTTACAAGGTCAGACAAAATATGTCGAGTTCAAGATCTGTAATTTTGGAGATCAGAATGTGATTCTTGTCTGGGCGGATGGGTCAGAGCTTCAATTGGTTAAAGGTCAAGTTCACCATCGAATATCAGGACCAAGATTGGCATGGCATGACTCAGGTTCTGCTCCGTTTAGGCTTTATGTGAAAGATTAATAAAAGAGGAGCATTAGATGCCATCAACTAAAACACCAAATGGAATATTTTTAATAGATGACCCAACAGAAGAGATAGAAGAGTCCAGAAAAGGCATCTCGTCTAATTTCAACCTTATATCGCAGTCTCTGGATAAGGTTAATAAGGCTGAAGAGAAATTTGATGCTTTTAAGAAAGAGCAGGACAAGTCTTTTAAGGATTTAAAGACGCAGCAAGACGAAGCAATTAAGACTCTAAAAGAAGGTCAGACTAAGGTATTAACAGATTTTGTAACAGAACAAAAGAAATCTTTAGAAGAGCTTAAAACAAGCTTAGACAAAAAGTTTGATACTCTTAAAGAAAACTTAACTGATACAACTAACACTCTAATAGATAATAAGATTCATAAGTATGGATTAGGCGACACTGGTTCTCAGCCTCTGTCAAACCTTGATGATATGAACACACCTCAGGGTTTCTATAAGACGATAGAGAACACAACTACAGGTACTTTTCCAGCTCAATGGGGCGGAAAGGCAAAGCACGCTAATGTGGTAGTTGAGCGTCTAGATTCAAACTGGATAAAGCAAACTGTTACAGAGATCAGTGAGGACGGAACTCCCGTAATTTATTACAGAACAAACAAGCATTCAAACAATACGTGGCATCCATGGGTATTCTTGATGAATGAGAATAATGCTTATAAATTAGGTTACTCCAACTCATCAAAAATAACAGAGATGTCTGGTCTTGAGGTGGATTTAGCTCCTGCCGATAACTTTATTGTTACTGTTCCAAGTAACGGGGTCATTTCGTTTAAGAACGCTAAGACGGGACAATCTGGCGTCTTAATTATAAAAGATGCTAATAAGATCACAGGTTGGGCAGCAAACGTTAAGTGGCGTAAGGTTCCAACTAATCTACAGCAGACAGAAATCTTTGCTTATTTTGTTTCCACAGATAATAATGTCTATATGGGAAGGGCTTAAGCAGATGAACAGATTTATGGTCGGTTGCGGCGCATCTGAAATGTATAATGTGGGAGATATCTTAGGTCAGAATTTAGTGTCTGATGCTACGAATGAGCTTATTTGTAAGTGGGATGCTAGTTTATTGGGGAAACATATTTTTGCTGTGTCTGACAATGCTAAAATGAGCTGTAATTTTATTTGTAATGGTGATACAGGTCAGGTAGTGTGGAACGAGCACGGTGCACAAGAGGACACAAGATACGGATATAGATTTTTTAGAAGTGGGGACGGTTATTATGTCTATGCAGGAATTTCAGCTTATAACCATCAGTTGGGTATAGATTATAATTTGCCAGTAACCTACCTTAAAATTTATATTGGCAGTTAGTTAAATTTTAAGGAAGAACAAATATGAACAGATTTATGTTAGGCTGTGGGGGGGGGTAGTTTATACAACGCAGGACAAGATATTCTTTTAAAGAACACTTATTTTCCTTTTAATGATAATTTACCTCTGTTTGAATGGGATGATGACTTGCAAAATAAAACTATACGTGTACTTTATGGAACTGGTGGGGATACTCATCAAAAAGATTTAACTTTAAGTTCTTTCCCAATAACGACAAAAACTGGTTACAATACATGGGGAGAGGTAGGCGGTTTTGCAGAGGATTTTATGCAGTTTAATTTAAATAATAATTTAGTATATTTGATTCAAAGATCACATACAGGTCAAGATGATTATGATTATAGTGATGTTCAAGAGGTTCATATAGGAATTTATAAAATAACTCTTTTAAATTAAATATTTTTCAAAACTCATTGAAAACCCATTAGTAACAGCCTATTATTTCATTGTAATTTCAAGTTAAGGATATGAAATGAAAAGAGTCATTTTATTTGCGGTTGCGGCTTTAGTTGCTTTATCTTTCTCTGGGTGTGCTTCAACAGTAGATACACAAACTAATGCTTCTCAGTCAAGAAAAGTAAAGAATAATAGAGTTAGATGTGATACTCCTGTCCAGTTTCCTTTAGGTCAAGAGGATTTTGGTTGGTATCAAGAGCAGGCTGAGCGTCAGTTAGAGGAATGCTCTAAAAACAGATAAATTTCTTAATTCGTTCTGCTATTTGTAATCTCGTTTATAGTCTTGTGCTATAAACGAGATTTTTCAGTTTATAGGAGAACAAATATGAAACTTTACAATGTTAAGACAAAGCAAGAGGAATATGTAGATTACGTTCAAGATGAGAACGGTATCTTATACACACAGTTTCTTTCTAAGGCAGACCTAAAGAAGAGAGGTTATCTCTTAATAGAAGAAGAGGCTGCTCCAACAGACGTAAGTGAGTTTAATAAAGTTGAATCAAAAATAGAGGTAAAGAACGATGTTTGTTATAAGACCTACAAAATTGTTCCTAAAGATTTATCAGAGCTCACAGAGTCTTTTAAGAAGAAGGTTCAGGGCTTGCTTAATGAGGCAGCTAGGAAGAGTGGCTTTGAAGATATCGTTTCTGCTTGCTCATATGCTGGCTATGATAACCCTTTTAGAAAAGAGGGTGAGGCTTTCGGTGTCTGGCGTGCTAACGTTTGGAGATGGGGTTATGCTTTATTAGAGGACATAAAGGCAGGTAAGCATAAGATGCCATCCAGCTTTGAGGAGCTTTTACCAGAGATGCCTAAGTTGAAATTGGTTGCTTTGGAAGGAGTATAATTATGAATTCAATTACAGCATTCTTTGCTTGGATTGCCTTTAAGATCGGAATCAGACGAATAGCAGATAAAAATAAAGAAACTACAGACCCAGCTCTAAAACTTCAGAGACCAACGTTACAGCCATATGACAAAGACCAATTTAGAAACGCGGTGGAGTATACTTACAAAGATGTAACCGTACCAGTAGGATACCTAACAAACGGGGCTAACATCCCAAGACCATTTTGGTCTTTATTTCCGCCTAACAGACCAGAGTATCTATCCGCTGCTTTAGTCCATGACTATATGTATGATGAGAAGCAGTATAAGAAAGGCGATGTGTATTTTAAAGAGATGCTAACCGCTCTAGGTTGCTCTCGTTTGAAGATCAATTTATTTTATATAGCTGTGAGGTTATATTCAAGAATAAAATTTGGAGCTAAATAAAATGTTTAGAATTTTGACATCATTTTTCTCTACAAGTAAAGGCTTAATCATTGCAGCTATAGTCGTAGCTGCTATCATCGCACAATACGAAGTCAGACTTCATATTAAGAACAACGAAATCACAGAGCTTCAGGCAACCATAGATAAGCAGAGGGGTGTTATTTCTAAGTATGAGCTGACTTCAAAGCTCTTAGAAACTAATATTTCATCTTGTCATGAACAGATTGATAAGATTGGCAAAGAGTTAGAGGCGCAGAAGATCCAACCTACAGAGATCATCAAGACTGTAGAGAAGGTCAAGACCATAACAGAGCAGATAGAGAACCCTTTAAACGAGTCTTGTCAGGAGAAGCTTCGCTTTTATGAAAATTTATTTGAAGGAGCATCAAATGTTCGTTAGATTCTGGATCGTTGCTCTATGCGCTTTATTTTGCTTTACAGGGTGCAATAATAAACCTGAGCCGCAGGCTCCAACTGTTATAACAAAATACAAAGAGGTTCCAGTACCCGTCAGGTGTCAGGTCGAGATGCCAGTGAAGCCAGTCTATAACAGAAATAAGCCTAAGACCGCAAAGGCATTAACGGAGTATTATTTAATTTGTGAGGATCTTTTGAAGAAATGTCTAGGGGTAGATAAAAAGGAGAACAGGAGATGAAATACTTAAGTAGTAAGATAATAGCTCTCTGCTTGGTGCTAGCAATAATTGCCTTTAGCTTCAGCTTCTATGGTGTCTATACTAAATTAGCTTTAATGGAGCAAGAGCGTGAGGGTTATAAAACAGCTATTGTAGAGTATAATGCTACTGTAGAGGATTTGAAGCAGCAGTTAATTAAGGTAGTTAATATTGCTAATAAGAATGCAGAGGTGGCTGTAAAGCCTGTTCCCGACAAAGAGAAATCAAAGCAAGTAGTAAAAGTAAAGATAAAGAAAGAGGGTCAAAATGAAATCGCTAGCAAAAGTAACTATGATTTTAACCTTACTGGTGAGCTTGATCGGGTGTGGGAAGACACCATCGGTTCAAAACAACAGCAGTAGAGTTTATACTGAGAAGCAATCTATTTCTTGTGACCCCATTAGCGTCAAGGGTTATTATCCGAAAGAGTTAGATAAACCTGACTTTTCGTCACAGGAATCCATTATAGCAAGCTACCAAACCATTTTGGACGTTTATAAAGTCAATTCAAACAGGCTAATTGGGCTAATTGAGAAAGTCAAGAAACAGAACCAGTGCCTAAGAAATTATAAATAGAAGAGAGACAAAATTATGGGTGAGACTGCTGTCGGTATTCCATCTGATCCTAGTTCGGTCGGATCCGTGATTAACACCGCTGTGTCCTCTGCGAAGAGCTTTGAGACACTAGGCATAACTGGCGTATTATTTCTCTTGGTCTTGGCATTGGGCTGTATGTTAGTATTCAAGCTTAAGAACGACACTAAGCTGGCTAACTTAGCTACTCAGCTTGCAAACTTAACAGCAGCTACTAACAGTGCTACAGAGTTGCATAAAGAGATTAACAGCTCTAATATGAAACTTATAGAGCACCATTTAGAAAGCCTGAAGCAGTCTATGGATAAGCTTGAGGGTTATATTTTGAATATGAGAGGAAATGGCAGTCGATAGTTACAATTGACTGCTTTAAGGAGTCCGCGATGAACACAACTGAATTTTTACAGGCTTTACACCTAACTGGAATAACAATAATTGCTGTCTTAGCTGTCTATTCATACTACTTGTCTTGGAAGGTTAATCATTTGAAGTACGAGCTGGCTAACAAAGAGGCAGAGTTGAATCTGCGTAAGTCGGAGCAGCATGTAGCAGAGGCAAAGATGGAGCTTTGGCACTCTCGAATAAGAGAGTTGGCTTTTATATTAGCGAATAAGATAGCTCTCAATGACAAGATAACGGTCGTTGAGCAGTCTGCTTAATAAAACACAAAGGATCTATTATGCGATTAGAGATCACAAGATTTAAAGAGATTGCAGACCGCACCTTAGGCAGTTTCACTCTCACAGATTTAGATGGAACAGTTGTCCTAAAAGGATTCACTTGCGAGCCCGCTGGACCAGATACAACCGAGTCAGGTAAAGACAGACGTATTCCTCAGGGTGAATACAATATGTCATGGCATAACAGCCCGCGCTTCAATAAGGTACTTCCGTTGGTGACTAATGCTCAGGTTCCAGCCTCTCGCTGCATCTTAATCCACTCTGGTAACACAGGCGCGCATACAGAGGGCTGCATCTTACTTGGTAGTAAATACGATAACAGTGGCGTGCAGAACTCCAGAGAGACCGTCAATAAGTTCATAGCGTTAGTCAAGGATAAATCTGTCCAGATTATAATCAAAAATGCAATTTTAGCGGGGTGACGTCATGGGCTTAAAAATGAAAATATTTGCAAGTTTAAATCATAAGTCAGATATAGACCCAGACTTCAGAGAGCAGCAGAGGTCGCTTCCAGTATCTGTGTATAAAGAGTTGAATGAATGGGTTACGATAAAGTCAATCCCTAAGAACAACGGAGAATCCTTTTACTTTATGGAACGTAAGGGCGTAGACTCCGTAGCGTTCATTCTTGTTGATAACAATCGTCCAGACTGCATAGGTCTTTTGACTCAGTATAGAGGTTCCTATGGCGAGTTTCTGTTAGGTGCATATACAGGCAGTCTCGATAAGCCAGAGTTAGACTTGACTCATATCGTATTAGAGGAAGTCAAGGAAGAGGCGGGCTTTTCTATTCCAGAGGAAGAACTAGACCAACGTATTATATTTGTTTCCAAAGAGATAACTGGCTCTATGACTAACGAGAGGGTTAATTTATATGTAGTCAATGTTACAGGGCTAGGGCAAGAGAAGCTAGAACCTGAGTCGGTCTTTGAGGAGAACTGCGATAATGTCTGGCTGACCCCAGAGGAAGCCTTGACAAAAGTACAAGATTGGAAAGCCAAGCTTATTTTATTAACTGTTTAAACATATTTAGATTCCTGCTTCAGATGAGCCTATTACAGGCTCATCTCATCAATAAAGGATAAATTTTGGACTTGAATTTAATTAACATAACAACATCAACAGGCGAAGAGTATTCAATGAGCTTGAGCTTCTTTCAAGGCGTGCGAATAAAGAGGTCTGCTTTTAATGAGCGGTTCGCTGTAATAACTTATATTTTCAATAACTTCACTGTCGAGGACGAGTTCGATACACAAGATGTTCCTTTAGGCTTAATTAGGTCATCTGTCTTAGAACGAATGAACGATAGAGTTTCTTGTTCAGCTGTCAGTGCAGAGGCAGCAGTTTATAGACTTAAAAAAGAACTTGAGGTTGAAGAGCAAGAATTTTTAAGACAGTCAGAGAATAATGAATAACACATATATTAAACCTACAACTAAATTAAAAGAATTTCAAAAGCAAGGCGTTAAGTTCCTGCTCCAGCATAAGCAGGCAGTCTTGGGTGATGCCGTCGGCTTAGGTAAGACTCTACAGCTCTTGACTACATACTCTTATTTCAAGACTATGTATCCAACCTCGAAGCTGATATTCTTGACGAATAAAACAGTCGTTAAACAGGCGGTTCAGGAGGTCGAGAAGTTCTTTATGGGTCTAAATGTCTTAACGGTCTATGAGAACTCCAAAGAGGAGCGTCAGGCTGCCTTTAATCGTTTCTTGTCAAAAGATGTAGATATCTTAATAACAAACTATCAAGCATTGAAGCAGGATCTGGCTCTGCCGTCCTTTATAACCATTTCTCTTAATAACTGTCAGTTGAGCCCAGTGTTTCCAGAAGACCAGACTTCTATAACATCTACATACTCATCTTTGACCTTGTCCAGAGGTGTATTGCAGTTCAAGCTGAACTTGACAAAGTTTCTAAAGAAACATAAGAACGTCACACAGGCAGATGATATCATAAGGTTCAATACAACAGACGGCAAGTCTGCCTATATTCGAACGATATATCGTAAGGCTCCAGATGGTTGCCTAGAGTTTACAGTTCTGAGCTCAGAGAGTAATTGGCAGCACAAGCATGAGTTGGGTAAGCTGTCTAGAGACTTTACTCAATTCTTTAAGAAATCCGTAGATAATCCTAACAAGTTAATAACCGTCTTTGACGAGGCAGTCGCTTTAAAGAACCCAGAGTCGCAGATACATCAGTTTGGCTCTTGGCTATCATCTATATCGAATAAGGTCATAGCGGTAACGGCAACTATAACTAAGGGTCAGCTAGAGGAAGCGTATAATATCCTGAAGTGCATAGGCATAAACCTAACAAACAGCTATAAGCAGTTTGCTGATAACTTCTGTATATTCAAGAAGTCTCATTTTAAGGTTAATGGTCGGCAGATAATGGTCTTGACTGGGTATAAGAACATACAGCAGTTCTGTATATTAGTAAAGCCGCACTTTATAGGCAGAGCCAAGAAGGACGTAGCCCCAGAGTTGCCAGCGTTCACTATAAAGAGATATGTAGTCAAGGAGACGGCATTCACTCATGACGCTATATCGTCAATCTATACAGATGCCTTATACAGTAAGGTTCCGCCTAACTTAGGCAGAATTCGCATAGCTTTAACTACTCCGTCCTTGATCTGCGATCGAATTCCTAAAGAGCACTTTTCTGCTAAGGTCGAGGAGCTTATACGGTTACTGAATGAAGACTTTATAGACGAGAAGGTGATAGTGTACCTAGACTATAAGTCGCCTATCGATTATTTAGCTGAGCGTTTGCCGCCATTCCTACCAGACGCTTATAAACGTATCCTAAAGATAACAGGTGATACTACAGATAGACAGTCAGTCTTGAATCTCTTTAATACTTCGTCGAAGCATAACTTATTGTTTATCAACTCGGCAGCAAAAGAAGGCGTCAATCTACAGGCGGCTGGTCATCTCATATTCTTGACATTACCATACCGAGCTGGAGACTATGTTCAGATTGCAGGACGTATATCACGTATAGGCACAGAGCACCAGTCGTTGGTCATACACAACATCGTTCAAGAGGATTCATCAGACACAGACTGTGAGTCCATTATACAGGTCGGCTTGAAGCTCATGAAACAGATAGCAGCTTCCTCTGTAGATGAAGGGTTGGAGCAACCAGAGCTATTAGACAGCAGGTTCCAGTCAGACGATAACCCAGAGGTTATGCTCCTGTCCTCGTTTAAATCAAGAGCTATACGTTACATCAAACAAGAGCTAGAGATATAAAGAGTCAAGAAAGAATACAACATCGAACAGAGGCTCTTATTTTGCTTTACAGAGCCTTTAAACTAACTCACTTAACTCTTTATTATAACAAATATAAAAAGGATTAGAATATGAATCAAGAAGATAAAGTTTGTCCTATCTGTAACGGCACGAAGTTCATATTAAACCTAGATGGCAGTGTCAAGAAGTGCCATTGCCAGTTAAAGGCAGAGATTAGATCGTATCTACCAGAGTTCTTGTCAAAATATAAAATAAGTAAGACTTTCGATTACAGCAAGTTCAAGGGTAAGAATTTATATATCTGGTCAGAGATCTCTTTCTTTGCATCATTTGTCAATACTTACCTAACATTCGCGTATTTCAAGGATAATAAACCTCATTATGAAATCTTAACGGCGTCTGGCTTGACAGAGCATTTCTTTATGAACGACTCAGAGTCTGTTTCTCTTATGAACAGCTGCTATAGCTCAGATATTTTATTTTTACTAATCTATGCAGGCTATAACAATAAGTTCACATCACAGACGGTCTTTGATATCATAAAGACCAGAATGTTATATAACCGTCCAACCATCGTATTTATAGACAAGACGCAGTTCTCAGAGGTAGAGTTAAGAAACCGAATTGGAGATGATGCCTACAACACTATTATGAAAAATTTTACAAAAGTAGGTCAATAATAAAATGTACGCTAAGAAGATACTAAATACAATCATAAGAAACAATGACAGCACAGCATTCTTAACTATCAGAGACAGAGATAGTTTCGTATTCCCAGAGAAAGAGGATCAGGCTCTATATGATTTCTTGTATAGCAGCTTTCAGAAGCATAACCATGTTCCGTCGATGGAGTTCTTGGAGGATTTCTTTGCTCTTGAAAAGAACAACCCAGCGTATAAATCCTATGAATCGTTGAAGGATGTAGATGCTGGCGTAACGGATAACCTAGAGGCGCTCATAGAGACTCAGCTGAATTATACAGTCAAGCAGAGGATGCTTGAGACGCAAGAAGACTATGAGACTAAACTCAAGATGGCTAATACGTCAGAGGTTAAGCAGATAACGTATAATTTCCAGACGGATATGTCTATTTTATCCCAAGTCCTAGAGTCAGAGGCTCATAAGAGAGGGTTACTCTATGGAGAGGAAGCTCGGGATAAGTTCATTAAGAAATATCAAGAGCGAGAGGAATCAGACAGAGGATACTATATAGGCAAGATGGGCTTTGAGTCCATAGACAACACTATCGGCGGTATCCATAGCGTAGACTTAATAAACATCGGTGGTTTCACGAATCAGGGTAAATCCCCCTTTCTGCGTCAGGTCTGCTATAATCTTATTCTGCAAGGGTTGAACTGTGTGTTTGTCAGTTTAGAGATGGATTATGACAGCATAGAGTCATCATTCTATACTTTGCATGCCAATAACTATACGGTTCATGGCTTCTCAAAGCCTAAGATAACCTTGAAGAAGATCCGAGAGAACTTACTCACGGATCAGGACAAGGATTATTTGTTTAACACGGTAGTTCCTGACTTCACAATGAATGACAGTTATGGTAACTTATACATATTACAGCCAGAGGCAGAGTTCTGTATGGACGATCTGTTTATGGAGGTCACGAGGGTGCATCAGACTATGTTTCCAGTGGATGTCCTAGTCGTCGATTACGCCATTCCGCTCATCAAGCCAAAGAAAAAGGGTCGGTCTTTCTCAGACGATGATTATAACTCAGCGCATAGGTCGCTCCGTCTATTCGGCTTGACTTTTAATCAAGGTAAGGGCTTGGCTATCTTGAATGCTTGGCAGGCTAACCGTCAGGGATATGAAGAGGCAGTTTCTAAGAAAAACAAGGAACATTACTATAAATTAACAGCCATAGGGCAGTATAATGCCATAGAGAAAGACTCAACCCATGTATTCTCTATACTTCAGACCCCAGAGTTACAGGCAGAGGGCTTGGCTCAGATACAGCATCTAAAGTCCAGAGAGTCTAAGTTGGCTCCTATCATAAAGGTTCAATTTGATGGCGCATCAGGTTATTTAAGAGAGACTGCACAGCAAGATATCAGCGATGATGAGTTGGCTGGCGTCATAGAAGAGCTAGAGCTCGATTAACTTCACACAGAAAGGAAACTATAATTATGAATTTATCTACAGTCTTAACAAGAGTCTGCTTTGACTTTAACCAGCCGTTCTTGGCATACAAAGAAGACAGCATTGTCATGTCAAATAACAAGCATGTCATAAACATTCGTCTGGATGTCTTGAGTGTTCCTAGTGCAGACGGCACAGAGCCAGATCACGAGTTAGTTCACCCTATGCACATAGAGATTCAGGGGCTGCCTGAGTTTTGGGACGTTAATGCTCCGCTTTTATTCATTCCATTCTCAGATGCACTTATGTATGTGCATTTTCAGGGAACTAAGATTATTTATTCAGAGACTAGGCTTCTGGCTCAGGTCATTGAGTTCGTTAAAGAGCGAGATCGTCAATCCTTGAAAGTCTATACTCCAAAGTCAGACGTAACTACAGAGGTCGAAGCATAGATATGGAGACAATAAACACAGACTTCTCAGCCTTGTTGCCTTTCACGGAACAAGAGGATTTCGTAGAGTATCAGGGTAACCTATACTACATAGGAGACAAGACTCCAGAGGAAGCCCAGAAGCAGTATGATATAACTTTAGAGTTAGATGAGATGGAGACTACTCCCTATATCAACTCTAGACGTAACATAGGTGCTTCTAGAATCAAATCTCAGCCTTATAGCCTAGAACTGACCAATGAGGAGATAAGTAATCAACAGTTTTCGTTAGACGGCGTCCGAATCTTGAAGGATGATGGTATTTTACCAGACTCAGACTATATCGTCTTGAAGCGGTTGAAGCATATTCCGTCAGATTACCCTGAGAATAAACCTCCGCATGTATTATGGAATGAGGCAACTAAGGCTTATTATCTGATGTCTAACACAGACACATCTATAGACGTAGAACCAGTTATTGTGCCAGCAGATTATCATGTCATCTCATCTGATATCTCTGCGCAGGAGCCAATGTGCAGCACTCTCGTCACACGCGAACCAGGTTGGGCAGACGTCTTTACATTAAAGAATTTCCGTTACGACCCTACGAACCTCCAGATGCTCGATATAATCTGCGAGGAATACTTACGGCTGCCTCATAAAGATCCAATTTATATAAACTTCATTCATGATACGTATACTCATGACAGAACAGATATCATTAGGTTAAATCTCTTGGTGGCTAAGATGAAGCTGGATTCTACAGAAGAGAACAAGCAGGCGCTCAAGACGCATATATGTCTTATCTGTGATAAGTTTGAGTCTTATAGGAAACAACACCAGAAAGAAAACAGTTGATTTTCATTACAGACAGGTTGAATTACAATGATTTTCAGTCTATTAGGGCACATAACAAATTTCAAAGGATTTCAAATGTTTAAGGTTCAAAATCAGCAAGAGGTTCATTACTGGGACTTCGATGTAGACTTCTACATCAACGGTGAGTTTGCTCGCGTTAATTTAACAGATGAAGTAGAGTCAGACTCAATCAACATCCATAAGCTAGTGTTCTTGATTATGAAGAGGTTAAACCACATATCAACTTATTTTGAAGATAGAACAGCTTATATTAACCTTGTGTCAGACGATGATGAGGTTATCTTGCACCTTGAGTTTAATATTCTAGAAAACAAAGAGTTTCTAGAGTCTTTGGGTTTCAGAGAGCCATATAATATCTGGCAGGCTGAAGATGGTAGCTATTGTCTTGAAGAGGCTCTAATCTTTGAGAACTTGCCAAAGTTTCTAGAGCATTTTATCAAAGACCATAAATAACATACAAAAAGGATAGTCAAGGTGGAAGTGGATCTATACATAGACGTAGACGGCGTCTTAAACATACACAGCGATTCGTATAGAACTTATGATAATTGCTGGTCTAGATTCTTTCCATTCTTTGGTCGAATGGAGGGGCACTTAGTTCGTCGTCTTAATTTCCTTTGCTCTAAACTGAACCTAGCTAATTTATATCTAATATCCAACTGGAACCTAGACGATGCTAAGGAAGAGTTAAGTCGTCAAGGCTTTTCCTATACCAATAAGTTAACTAGACCTAAGAAGTTCCCCAATGTAACAGCAGACAAGAGATCTATTATTGTCAGAGAGAACACTCCCACAGAGTCACGTAGAGTTGCTATTGTCATAGATGATGCTCCATATAAAGATTGGGTGGACTCTGCTCAGGCATATAAGATCACTACAGACATAGCAGAAGGCTTGACGGATAGAGATATAAAGTTTATCCTAGATAGAGTCGACTCAGTCGAGTCAATTTCTAAAGAAACAAAATAAATTCAAAATCCATTACAAACTGCAGTAAATTCAACGAAGTTTAAGCTGTCTTTTGTTATAATTCTTTCTGTTTAAAGAGGTTTACAAGCCTAAAGAACAAAACCCTCTAAAAGGATTAAAATGTTACTTTTCGCAACTAAACCTACTTTAGCAAGAGATAAAGTCGTGGCAGAGGCAGTCGAACGATTCTATAAGATTTCGGCTAAAGATTATCCGAACGTCTGTAAGTTTCTATCCTACGCTGCTCTTAAAGCCTTAAATTCTGACAATTTTGACAAAGGCAGGAACAAGAATATGTCAATTTCGTATAATCTTTCAAAGCAGATCAGCTTCTTAGACGCAGCTATAAAGGAAGTCTTAGCTAAGACCAAGAACTATCAGGGTATCCCTCTCATCACATTCGTAGATAAAGACACTGACTTCACTGGCATGGTTATGAACCTATCAAAGAAGTATCTTAGCTTCTATAAGTCAGATGAGGACAGGTATGATATTTTAGTCTCGGCGTTTGAGGAGATTTTCTTAGGTCGTCCGAACAAGATGCTTACAGACTTCGATGGAGAGTATCAGGGCAAGCCAGTAGCTATCGAAGGCATCATAAAGATGATCTTGGGTCAGGCTATCATCAGAGCCAGCCAGAATAAGACAGACTACTATAAGAGACTTCAGACCATTCACCCATACGAAGACGAGACTGATGACGACGCATTCGACAGGGCGGTTGAGAAGAAGCTTGATAAGTTCTCGGCGGACGATGAGATTCTCTGGGAGCAGATCAAGAGAGATGTCAATAAGAAATTTGATAAATTCTTTGCCAGATCTCCAGAGCCAGATAGAGCTGGTAAGGTCTTGGATATGCTTCTGCTAGGATACAGCCAGACAGAGATAGCAAATAAATTTGGTATCTCTAACACCAGAGTCGGTGATCTAATTAAGAAAATGAAAGAGGCTATAAAAGAGGTTGCAGAGGACTACGACCGCAAAGGTGATAGCGTTCTGCTTAAAGAGTTTATGAGGGCTACAAAATAGTCTAAAATGAAAAATCTGCTAATTTTTTGGCAGATTTTTTTAGAAGCTAGTTAAATTACAGAAACTGGTTTCTATTATAGTACCAAGAAGCTTAAGTTAAATTATCCTTGTAGGATTTGGAACAAACAAAATTTCTTAAGTTTGCGTCCTTTAAAATTACAAAATGTTAGACTTGCTAAGGCGGCTGACGAAGTTTCGGTTCGCGGGTTGAACTCCCGCAATGGTGCACTAGGGCAGCTTTGCATCTCCACAGCGCAAACGGGGGTGTAAAAAGTGTGTCAATAGCCACGCAGAGAAGTATAGTGAGCGACTATGCAGTCAGGCTGAATATGGTAGCTTGATTCTGAAACAAGCAAGGTCGGTGGCTTAAGTTAAAACAGACAGATATCTGCAGTAAGCTGTCTACTTAAGTATAGGTGGAGACAAGCGTGCAGCTGTCTTATCAAGTCTAACAATTAATCAGAAGCAGATAATGTTTCTGTGTGACGTATGCGCGAGTACGCCTTAGGGCTTTTGCGGTGTCTTTGTGTCTTTTCGCTTGAAATGTAAGCCCTGCATACGTCACTCAGAAGCATTTCTTTTTGCTTCATGCGACTTTTCTTGAGTTCTGGTTCGATGTCTTTTCGGGGGTTTTCCTTATTGTTCCCTTTTTCTTTCATCGAACCAGATCTTATAAGATCAAGAAAGTTGAATAAAGATCGTTAGCATAAGTAAGCAGCCAGCGAGGGCGTATCCTTGTAGGATTTGAAATAAATGGTCTTTACTCAACTTTTTTCTAAATAAGTTTAAGTTGACGTCATAGTTGTAATGAAAGCCATTTTCAAAGTAACTATGACATCTCGATGTCTGATAGAGTTTAATTTAAATCAGGCTGCAGTGCCGCGCTTTCGTAAGTTCAGCAAAGGCATAAGATTAAGCTTACCTAAGGCAGATAATGCTCTAAGATCGGATAACTTTATCTGCCTTAGAGACTCTACTCTAAACTTCTTAAAAATTTCCCCTAATATCTATTGAAATCTATTACACACTAGGCTATTATGTTCCAGAAACAAATTCAAAATAAGGAGTCAGTCATGAACTACACAAACATCCGAAACAGTCTTAGAGAGTTGGATGAAGAGATTAGGGAGAAGCTTTCTGTAATAAGAAGTTCAACCTCAAGAGATGCAGAGATTATGGAATTAAATCGTAAGCTTTCCCATTTTGATAAATTCAGTGATGTATTTTACTCTGAGGCTGGTGACAGCATTTATATGCACTATACTTACAGAGATGATGAAGGCTTGAATATAGAAACTATAGCGCTTCCAGCTTGGTTCGTAGAGGACTTCGACAATCATATGGCTGCTCTTAGTTAAGAGCAGCCACAATAAGACAATAAAGGATAAGTTATGAATTTAGTTGATCGATTTCATGAGGCGTATAAGCCCTTGAGACAGGATTTAGGTAAAAAGTTACGTATTTTATCAAACCTAGAGAAAACTCGTAAGTTATATCACAACGGTAAACTTGTAAGTGCTGATTTCCGTGACATACTTCATGTGAACGAGGCAGATATCTTTTTCTTAGCGCCATATGGTAAAGACAGCATTTATGTTTATTGGGTAACTGAAGATCGAGATCTTTATGGCATATCCCTGCCAGTCTTGTTCTTTGAGGACTTTGATAAATACTATGCAGCTTACAAGGCAGAGGTAGATGCTTATAATAAGAAAGAGGAAGCTAAGTACAACCATTTCTTAGAAGCACAGGAGAACAGCCAAAAGCCAGAGAATGCTGATGAGTTGGCTGAGTATAAAAGGCTTAGGGAGAAGTATGGAGACTTACCTCTATAAGCATAGACTATGAAACAAGAAAACAAAACATCAATCTTAGACGTCATAGACGACATTAACAAAAAGATGTACATCCCAGATATCTTGGCTCAAGAGCGAGGGGATAAGATTCCTGCTTATGACTTCAACACAAGCTGTGTGGCTCATACAGACAACTCACCATCGATGAGGGTCTATATCGAACCTCACAGGGGTTGCTATTGCTTCAGTTGCGGTAAGTCCTTTACTCCGTATAAGGTCATGCAGCACCTGACAGGATTATCAGCCAGAGACATCATACAGAGATTTGTAGATAATTACGGATACGTAATCCCTTCAGAGTTCTCAGCAGATAATAGTTTCAAGATAGACAACCACAGGGTTGCTACTCGTATAAAGCAGATAAGAAAGTATCTTAATCCTAAGACTATTACAATCCTGAATCAATCCTTGACGGCAGACTTCAAGAATGGTAATACAAAATACCTCGACAGATTATACGATATGATAATCGCTAAGTTTGAGGCAGATCATATTTAATCAACCATTGATTTTCAGTTATATACATAAATAAACAAAAGGATTATGTTATGAATTTATTAGATAAAATAAGCTTGCTTTGGAACTTCTTAACAGAAGATTATCAGGCGCAAGAGTTAAACTATGAAATTGTGGTAGACCCTAAGAGCAAGGATATTAATCATTTTCCTTTTATGCTCGTCCAAGATGAAGCAAAGGTAATAGACGATTTTCTGTTTGAAGAAGGTGATACTGAGGCTCTTGCCTTAGATGCTAACATTACAGTTGAGCTCTATGATTTTATCTGCGATGTGGATTTAGGTTATATGAGGATAAATGCAGCGACGGAATCTCATTTAGAGAGAAGAGCTGGAATTCACATAGAGCTTATAGAGGACAGTGGCAGCACTAAGAGGCATATACTTACAGCTGTCGTTCCTACTCAAGTAATGAACGTAACGTTAGATATCTATGCAATGGATGCAGGGATTCTTGATAGATTGGACGAGTTCTTAGGCTTAGGTAAGTTCCTTAAGGCTACTTATCAGTTGCAGAGAAAATATCTAGGCGCGCCTATAAAGAAAGGCTCGCGTAGAGTCCTATAATATAACACAGAAACTAAAGGAGAAACTATGACAATCAAAAACGATATTCAGGTGGGAGAGTATAAGGCTATCCTAGATGCGGCTATGAATAAGCTAATTGTTAGTAAGGACGCATTGGTAGAGCCAAAGGTCTTTGAACCTTTAGAGAACTACTATAACAGTGTTAAGAAAGTCTTGACTCTGTTTGACGATCATACAGCATTGGCTTATGTCTATGGCTCAGACATTAGATTCCCTAATGATCTAGTCGAGGCTATAGAGTATTTCGCTAATAACCCAGATGCTTCTCTGTTTACGTTCAAGAAAGAGATCGAGAACACAGAGAGCCCTCTTGTCTTGTATTCTGCCATGAAAGCATATTACGCTAACAAAGACGAAGAGTAATAAGAGATATGCAACATCAGCGGTTAACAACTAACACTTCGTCGCAGCCAGCTCAGTTCTTGCATCAGGATTGTTGGCAGCAGTCTACATTAGCCCTTGTAGAGCAAGAGCTAAAGACTCCGCCGTATCAGCAGGTACTCCCTAACAAGTTATTTTCAAAAGAGGAACTGCAGAAGCTTCCTGCTCATAACTGGATGCAGTCTTGTGATTTTAATCTTATATCGCCAGACAATACTCCAGACCTAGATGCATTTTTAGAGCAGCTCAGGAATGAGGCTCAGTCCTCGCCAGAGTTCGTCAGAGCTAAGAATGAAGCAGACGGCAGTATGAAGCTCTTAGCATTAGACCTAGAGACCACAGGCTTGGATAAGACCATCAAAATCATAGGCGGACATCCTACTACCCCATCTCTTATAGTCGGTGTCTGTATAGCTACATCAGACACTAAGGGTTATTATCTCCCAGTGATGCATAATCAGAAGGACGGAATTCATAACTATAGCTTTGACGAGATCATAGACTTCTTGCGTAAGCTGCAAGAGTTCAGAATCATATACCACAATGCATCATATGATAGAGAGATCTTAGAAACACATAACATAGACCTGAACCCAGAGTATACAGACACAATGCTGATAGCTATAAATTTAGGCATCAGGGATCAGTTGTTCACGGTGGGCTTAAAGCAGATGTCAGAGCACTTCTTGCACAGAAAGATGCTAGAAATAAATGAGCTGTCTGGCGAAAAGAAGTATATACCGTTACAATACTACCCAGCTTCGTCTGTATTCGTTTACGGCTGTTCAGATGCAGTAAACACCTATGGATTGTTTAAACTCTTAACAAAGGGCAAAGACAACCCTTATATCGTTAATCGCTTTCCGATGCGACTAGATATGAAGACTGCAGACTATTCTCGTTGGATGTTAAGGTATGGTATGCCTACAGATTTCCAACATTTAAAAGGTTCATTGAAGACGCTTATCAGGCGTAAGATTATCTTAGAGTCTAAGTTCGCGGCAGAGATCTCTCAGACTGTTCCTATAGGCTCGGCAGAGAAAGTCGGTATTTTTCTAGGTGAGCTATTATTAGCAGACTTCATAAACTTTAAGTCTAAGGACGCCACAACCTTGACCCAAGACCAGATCAAAGAGCAGGCAGCTAAGACCTTACAGAAAGAGTTTCTGATGGAAGTTAAGAACAAGAAGCTTGCATCTGGGCAGACGAAGACGACATTCGCCACAGGTGCAGCAGTCTTGGAGCATCTGGCTAAGATCAAAGATAAGAACTTACAGTGGGTGCAGCCCAATACAGCAGAGATCATAACTAAGGCGGTCTTATACATAGACCGTTATCGAAATGTCAGCCACGATATAGGCGTATTTCTTGCGATCTATAGATACACGTATGTAGATGACCTGAACATCCATAGGATATCCATCGGCATTAAGTTTAATGGAACGACTACGAATAGATATTCTAACCAGTCAGGTAAGGGGTCTATGGATAGATATTCCATAACCAGAGGAACTAAGAAGACCACATTAACATACAATAAAGCAGATTCAGTGGCGGGTCTAAATATACAGGGCGTGTCCTCTGCTAAGCTTCAGATCGAGAAGGCTTATAAAGTCGTGGCGGCTTCGCCAGAGTTCTTGGCTGCTAAGAAAGCCTTAGACCAAAAGGTTGGGTTGGCATTAATCGAAATGTTAGAAGCTCTGTAAATCCATTATAAACTCGTCTATATAACGGCAGAACAAATAAAAGGATAGATCATGGCATTTTTCAATAATCGCGGCGCGGTTCTGAAGCTGAACTTGACCCCAGAGACTCAAGCTAGAGTTGATGCGTATAAGGAGACTATAAAAGAAATAAAAGGCAGGCTTGCTCTGTTAAGCATAATGCCTTTAGATCCTCAGAATAAGAAAGCAGTAAATAGCTTGATTAAGACTACTAAGAAGCTTGCGAATAAGCTTGACCGAGCTGTAATCTCTGCTCATGTGGATAATATGCTAGAGAATGCAAAACACTTAAAGAACGTATCTTTCAACAGAGACGTTTATTCTTTAGAAGAGTGTGGATATGTCTTAGGCGGCATAACTCGAGAGAGAATTCGCCAGATAGAGTCTAGTGCAATTAAGAAATTGAAGCATCCTAAAATTGGCAGGGAAATGAAGAATTACCTAGATCTTGGTGATGATGGCATTCTTTAACATACAGAAGGGAAGAACAGAAATGACGAATATTAAACTAAGTCAGTTGATTAAAGATTTAAATGTTATGGCAGACGCATACCAGAAGTCTGCCCCTAACTGGATTAAGTTAGGAACTCCAGACTTTACTTTTAGCTTTAAGAACCAGAATAACGACACAGTGTCTGTTTATATTCCACCTAAAGCAAACGGTGCGGCATATGTAAGTCAAGGTAAAGATGGCGTAATCCAGATGACGTTAGGCTTCCACGCACAGTTCTTTAACCATTTAAAGAACGACATCACCTGCAGATGCTTGGTAATTCATGAGCTTATGCACACATACCAGAACCTAAGCGGTAAGACAATAGATAACACAAGCCCCTCGCTTTTAAGTTCGTATATCCAAGATCCGTTAGAGTTTGAGGCAGTCGCTGCTCAGCTGGCTTATTTAGTCAAAGAGAATAAATGTCAAAATCTACTAGACTCATTTGAGGGTTTGCTTTCTTTCATAGAGCTAGATCTCATGAATCTTTATGATATGGCAGATGTAAATAGTCTATACAACATTTCCGAAGAGCAACAGAAAAGTTTGCTGAATAGAATCAAGGCATTCTTTTAATTAAGCCCCATTTAAGGGGATTTGACGTCGCCTTAAATGTACTTAAGTTGTGCCGCCGTCATCATAAGATGATTTTGCTAATTCATAACAATCATCCTAATTTCACAACTTAATTATGAAAGGATAAATCGTGGTCAGACTCACACAGGAACAACTCAACACTAAAAAAAGCTTTATATGCTCATATATGAAGGCAAAGAACGCAGCAACAGGTTCAAAGCTGGACGCCAATGCCAACGTATCAAATAAGAACATATCTACTTTGTCAGCAGAACTTCACAAGGACATCAATATTCAACTGAACAGGTCACTTATTTGTGATAAGTTGGTTCAGCTGTTCGGTCAAGAGACGGCAGATGAGTATATCAGACAGTTAGAGGCTCATGAAATCTATACACACGATGAGACATCTATTATGCCTTATTGCGCCTCTATAACTATGTATCCGTTCTTAACAGATGGCTTAAAGGCATTTGGTGGAGAGACTAAGGCACCTAAGCATCTATCATCGTTTAATGGTGGACTTATAAACCTGCTCTTTGCTTGCAGCGCTCAATTAGCAGGCGCCATAGCGTCGGTAGAGTGGCTTATGTACTTTGATTACTTTGCAAAAAAAGACTTTGGAGACAATTACTTAGAGACTCATGCCAAGACTATAGAGCAAGAGTTTCAGCAGACAGTTTATGCTTTAAATCAACCTGCTGCTGCAAGAGGGTACCAATCTATATTTTGGAACATATCAATATACGACCAGCCATACTTTGAGGCTATTTTTGGTGACTTTGTATTTCCTGATTTTACTAAGCCAAGTTATAAATCTTTGGCTAAGTTGCAGAAGTTCTTTATGCATTGGTTCAATAAAGAGAGAACTAAAGCTCTATTAACATTTCCAGTTATCACAGCTGCTTGTTTAAATGATGGCTTAACTCTTAAGGACAAAGATTTCCAAGATTTTATTGCTAAGGAATATGCAGAGGGTAATGCTTTCTTTACCTACACAAGTTCGTCAGCTGCGGCATTATCTAGCTGCTGCCGTCTCAGAAGCGATATCAGCTCTCAGAAAGAGTTTAGTTATTCTCTTGGGGCTGGTGGCGTTGCCACAGGCAGTAAGAATGTCATAACGATAAACATTAACCGCTTGGTTCAAGATAACCGTGACCTTGTAGAGCAGGTTCAGAAGATTCATAAATACCAGATGGCATTTGAAGCATTGTATCAAGAGTACTACGAGAATGATATGCTTCCTCTTTACAACGGTAATTTCTTATCTTTAGATAAACAGTTCTTAACTGTAGGCATTAATGGCGTGGTTGAAGCAGCAGAGTATTTAGGCTATGACATCTCCAATAACGAAGAATACAAGTCTTGGGTCAGGGATTTATTAAAGAAAATCTCAGATGAAAACAAACGCGCTTCTAAACAATACGGAGTTAAATTTAATACAGAGTTTGTTCCCGCAGAAAATCTCGGCGTTAAGAACGCTAAGTGGGACAGAGCAGATGGTTACTTCGTTCCCCGTGATTGTTACAACTCTTATCTTTACAAGGTCGAGGACGACGAGATATCCATCTTAGACAAGTTCGCATTACACGGCAGAGAAACCTCACAGTATCTAGACGGCGGTTCAGCTTATCACTGCAACCTTGAGTCATATCCAACACAGGAACAGTTTAAGAAACTTCTTGATGTAGCCGTTAAGGAAGGCTGCGAGTATTTTTGCTTTAACATCAAAGTTACAGGCTGCGATGATTGTGGCTTCATTGACAAGAGAACCTTGACTGAATGCCCTAAGTGCCACAGCAAGAATATTTACTACGCCACAAGAGTCATAGGTTACTTGAAGCGTATATCAGACTTTAGCCTAGACAGACAGAATGAGGCTAAGTTAAGATTTTATGCTAAGACTGAGCCTACACATACACAGGCGCAGGCGTGTGCGCACATAGAGACGGCAGAGGAAGAGCAGACTCCACATATAAATTCTGCTGCGTTGGCTGTTCCCGCCCAAGCAGCGGCAGCAGCTTGCTAACATAGCCTAATGCTCTATTACTCACATCCACAGATCGTAATGGAGGAAGTGCCAGATGAGTTATCACTGGCACTTTCCATCTCTGGCTGCCCTCTGCATTGCAAGGGTTGCCACTCCTCATTTACGTGGGATGCCACTTATGGCTCGCCCTTGACTTTAGACGTATTATCTCAGTTAATCACTAAGAACAAGCATATAACCTGCGTTCTGTTCTATGGCGGCGAGTGGGATACCCCATATCTACTTAGACTTATAAACATCGTAAAGTTAAGTAAACTGAAAGTAGCTTTGTTTACAGGGTTAGAGCCGTCTATCCTAAGCCCAGACCTATTAGCAGAGCTCAATATCCTTAAGGTCGGAGCTTATATTCAAGAGCGAGGTGGGTTGCAATCTCCTAACACCAACCAGAGATACATAGATCCGCAGCATTATTTAAAAACAGGCGAAGAGAGGCTATTATTCGAAGAGAACAAACGTAGATTTACTTGAGGAACATTATAATGCGAGACAAATTTAGAGGGCTTAGACCTATAAAAAGAAAACCAGGTCAAAAGAAAAGAACAAAAGCAGGCTTACCTAAGAAAATATGCGTTAGACTACGATTGAAAGGCAATATTTTAATAAACCCCTTGCCTAAAGAGTTATTAACTGACATAAAGCAGATTATGGCTGGACCTAAACATTATGTGGGTTGGTCTAAGTCTTTAGAAGAGCGCATCGAGGAGGCTTTGAATGATAAATCATAAGCTTCGTCAAGAAAACCTAAAGTTATACATCATTACGGCTCCTAACGGCACAGAGCGTGTCTGGCGCAGGTCAGCTTTGATCTATCATTGCAGATCCGCATATGGCATAACCTTTGCAGACTTCAAACACAGATACAAAAGCTTGTATAACGGATATAAACTTCGTCAGATATCAAAATCGGAATTACAATCCTTAATGTCGCTTACACTGCAAAACGATAAAATACAAAGTGTTCACCCTAGTCAAGCGATGAACGTTCAACAGGAACCCTTAGAGGCGTAATACTGTGTATGTAATTTTATTAACGCAGTTTCTATTACGATAATAAAGGATTGGAGGATATTAAAATGAAAAAGAATAAAGCTAAAACTGTAGTTAATCCTAAACCTAAGGTAACTAAAAAGATTGATGTGAACGAGATTCTTGTAAACCCAACTGATGAAGAGCTCTTGGCTCAAACTTTAGAGATAATGAAAACCCCCTCTTACGAAGTCGACCCTAATAAGTCGCTTGAAGAGAGAATGAAGGACTTAGGATGGTCATAAAAGAATATCCTACAGTTACTTCTAAATTAACAGGTAAGAGTAAAGCAGTTCAAAAGCGATACTTAATAGTAACGAAAATATTAGAAGAATCTGCTGTTTGTCAAGTTAATAGATTTAAAGATCACCAGTTAAAAGGTTCCTTGAAAGACTTTAGAGAACTTCATCTAGATGGTGACTTTCTTTTGCTCTATAAAGAAATAAACGAGGAGGTTCATTTAGTAAATATTCTTTCTCATAAAGAAATGAAAAACTTTAAAGGTGCTGAAGAAGAGAAAGCTTATATTCTTGAGCTTGGTTTCAATCACATAAAGCTATAACTCTACACAATGAATAAATTTAATTTAGACGAATTCCAGCAGAAATTTATCGATGCTCAGCATAAACGAGACTCAGTTTATAGGCTAGTCGCCGTCGCTGGTGCAGGTAAGACGACCACAGCGGTTATGAAGATCAAATCGCTTATAGACTCAGGCGTCGATCCGAAGTCAATTATATTCAACACGTTCAGCAATAGATCCGCTAGAGATCTGTTGACAAAATACAATAAATTAACGGGCTATTTAGACAAGCCTATGATGAGCACGATTCACTCATTATCCTTAACTCTGTTAAAGAAATATTTTCATATAAAACCCAACCTATTAAATGAGTGGCAGGCTACCCTTGTTATGCGGGATGTCCTCGAAGAGACTAAGTTGGCAGAGTCTTATAACATACAGAACAAAAGAGAGCTGACGACATTAGCGGCAGATGCCTTGCTATTAACGCAATGGTATAAGGCTACAGTGCAGGCTAATAAAGACATCTTAGACGTAGACCTAAGGTCATTTGACTACAGAGAGTTTGGGAATGCTCCAGAGTCCGTTCTACGTTCTGCAGACTTTGCTCTGGCTTTTAAGACCTATGAGCAGTTTAAGAGAAACAATAAGCAGATGGATTATGCTGACCTTGTCTATATACTATACTCTTTGCTTTTAGCTAACCCAGACAAGCTCAGACAGATAAAGCAAGACTTCCCTATAATGTTCGTGGATGAGGCTCAGGACTTAGATCCCTTGCTGTTCCATCTAATCTACTTATTGACCGAACACAACTCTTTATATCTGATCTATGATGAGGCGCAGACTATTTACTCATTTCGATGGTCATCACCCTATATGTTACAGCCAGAGTTCCTTGACAAACATTTCAAGAACATACAGAGCTTCACTCTTGAATATAACTACAGATCTACGCAGGGTATCGTTAAGTTGGGTAATATCTGCAGATCTCTTGCTAGGTCTGAAGTTGCAGCAAGAGCTTATAGAGAGAACACATCAGGTTCCGTTCGGTTCGTTAAGGTCAAGACTAACCTGCTGGAGGGAGAGAAGATTGCTGCTCAGATCAAAGAATTAACAGAACAAGGTTTCTCATACAGAGACATAGCTATTCTTGCCAGAACGAACAGTTATTTGAAGTCCGTAGTAGAGCCCATTTTGGCTAGAGAGAACATTCCATATAACATCCAGTCTAAGAACCGCAGGAAGCTCTTTGAGAAGCCGCTTACGAAGGCTTATTTTGATTTCTTGACCTTGATGCTTAACCCAGATAACCAGTTCGCTTTATTATCCGTAGCGGCAAACGTTAAGGGTATAGGTGAGAAGTTTGTAGATAGGCTGCGCCTCTTAACCTATAAGGGAACGTCTGTATTTGACTCAACTTATACTCCTGCTGAAGAGCAGAAGATAAGTCGTCTTAGGAACCTCTATACTGCTCTACAATCGCTTTCAAACATAGATACGCCTGATAAGCTTAGTAACGTCATCGATGGCTTTGAGAGCCTCGTATTTAACTTCTTTACGGCAGATTTCACTACGAGGAAAGATCTAGATTTAATAAACAAGGCATTTACTACTATGGTCTTTACTTATTACGACGCAGACAGATCCTTGACCTTGAAAGACATTTACGACCAGATAACACTAGACTTCGCAGACCTAGAGACGGATACTACACAGGATGCAGTTAAGTTATTGACTGTGCATGCTGCTAAGGGCTTGGAGTTTCCAGTTACATTCGTCGGCGGTTTCGGGCAAGGTATGATTAAGCAAGATGACTTCTTGTCTGAGTCTTGTATCTTATACGTTCAGTTGTCAAGAGCGATTGATAAATTATTCATTCTTGACTCACCGACATATGTCACTCGTCAGATGAGAGAGCAGGATGCAAAATATTATCAATCTTATCAAAAGTTCAAGATTGCATTGGGAGTAAGCTAAAATATGAAAAAATTATCAAAATACGGCTCTCGAAACTTAAACGAAATTTCCAAAATCTCGACAGCAGTTTCTGCAGGAAATGAAACAATAGAGTTTGATTTTCATATAGGGCTGAGAGTATTTTCAACGTCGAGAAAACTGAAGCGAATCGTTCTCAATAAGAAACCTGATTTATTTCGAATATTGCAAAATTTAGACCAAATTTCGAGGCAGCTGTCAGAACCCAATAAGACCCGCAGCCTGTCGTTCTTAGACTTCAAATTAAAGCCTAACTCAAATATTCACAAATACTTGAATTTTGAGGGTCGAGAGACCTATATTAAACTTAAACGAAATAATTAAAATCTGGTTAGCAGTTTATGCAGGAAATAGACGAACAGAGGTCGATTTTCATATAGGCTGAGAGTATTTATATTCGTTCCGAAACTTAAACGACGGTATAAAATTAAACAAGGAGTAAAGATGACATTCAAAGATTTCAGATGGTGGTTGAACGAGAGAAGCCTGCCGTTAGACAATGATCTTGTGGTTCACATAAACGGAGAGGATTATAAATTATCTAACCCTGATATAAGACGAAAAGAAGACGGGGATTCTATTCTGTTCTTTAATAAGGTAGAGCGTATAAGTTCATTTTTAAAGAACGATGAGCCCACAATCATAACATTAGAGGATGAGCCATTAGATTTTAGACTTTCAGAGCCTCAGACTAATATTAACATTCATGCTAATAATTCTACAGTCAATATTTACAATGGCAGATCGGGTAAGAAAAACAAACAGAGCAGAATAAATGATAATCTGCAACAGCTGGCTGCGTTGGGTCTTGACTATGAACGCTTGTCAGACTATGCGGTTAGAATTCATACGTTACAGCAGGATATAGATTTCTTTCTAACAACGGAGAGGTTTATGCCCGTTGGCGGAACAGTAAAGGGTCAGGGTATCCCAGCCCTTGTTAAATACATAGAAAGTTTATAAGATGGTCTTTATCATTAACGCTAGGTTTAGGAACGTAGATATAACAAAAGTTCTGAGCTTAATAAAAGAAGGCTCTAAGGAACAGTTAGACTTTAATGGTAAGTATCTCATAGAAGTCATATATCGTAACGGCGTCTTTGAACCTACAGGGAAAGGCATCAAAGGCTTAGACGAGGTTATGTCAGAAGATGAGATTAAGAAAGATCTGTTTATAGATATAGCTTACTCAGAGTCCATTAAATTTTTTACTAAGCCGCCATATTATACATCTACAATAACTCAAAGAAAGATATTATTTATTAAGGAGCCCTTGTCAGATTATGAAACGCTTTACATCTAACAGACCACATCGCTCAAGCAGCATAGGGTTAAGAAAGAACACAGTAGGTAAGAGTCCAGTTAAGACCTTAATTTTGAAAGAACTGAAGAGTAAGCTTATAAACTCAGATGGCTTTCCTGCAGACCCAGACTTTACATTTGACTCTGGTCAGACTGCTATTTATTGTAGAGGTGAGTTCGTCATCGTCTTGTATCACAAGGCTGCAGACTTACACGAACTCAAATACGCTAAACTGAAAGGAATGATGAACTCCAAGATTCTAAACTGTAAGGTCATCATATCCAGATTCAATCCAAAGGTATAAATAATGGCGGCAGATTTTACAAGTATTACGGAAGTCCGCAAGCATTTCTTTGCTTCAACGCAAGAGGTAGAGGCAGCTCTGTTTAAAATGCAGGAGTCGATGGCTGAGATGCACCAGAGAGTTAATAAGATCTTGGCAGACTTCTCTAAGTCGGACCACGTCGCTCATAAGGTCGGTAGGCGGCTGGAGACCTTAGGTTCCAACGTCAGCAAACTGCAGAGCCTTAGAAAGTCAATCTATGAGAACGCAGACTTAGTGGCATATATAAGAGTGGAGATTATATTCAAGGCTCAGGAGCTGATGAACGATGCTAAGTCTTTGTTTGACTCTCAATGGACGGAGATCTGTGGCTCAGAGTTTACGGCTAAGTTCTTGAATACGAATGCAGACAAGGAGCGTGAGGCTAATTATCTTATGTCTGGCTGCACAGTCAAGTTTAATAAGATTAAGTCTATGTTCTCAACCATCAAGGCGCATACAGATTTCTTAACGGATAATTTGGATCAGTTGAATAAGACAGAGTCTGCATTACGTCTGTCTTACAATATGAGTAAGAGCTTAGATGATATAGGTGACAATGCAGGAGAGCAGATAGGCACAGATGAAGGAACGGCTTTGATTCAGGGCTACGACCCTTTAGTCGATGAGTAACATACACATAATTTAACCCAAAGGAGAACAAATGGGAATTTTGAGTGATTTAACGAAAGATCTCAAGGATAAGTACGCTAAAGAGAATCCTCTGATTGTTAATGAGATGAAGAAGCTTGACTTGGACGTCATATCGTCTGGGTCGGTCATCATCGATGCAATATCAGGTATAGGCGGCTTGGCGGCTAAGGGTCATATCTCAGAGATCACAGGTGCGAATACATCAGGTAAGACGACGTTATGTTTACAGGCGGCTGCTCAGTGTCAGAAGCAAGGCGGTAATGTCATTTACATTGATGCAGAGGCTGTCTTTGATATAAGATACGCTAAGAGCTTGGGCATCAAGACAGACGAAGAGTCTTTTATGCTCGTTCAGCCGCAGAACGGTGAGGAGGTTCAAGATATCTTACTTATGGTCGATAAGAAACTGTCAGACAAAAAGAACAAGGATAAGATTGATCTTATCGTCATTGACTCTATAGCCACGACTAGAGCTAAAGAGGAGCTTGAGGGTAATAAGCGCATAGGTCTGCATGCTACTTTATGGGGTAAGCTATCGTATCAAATCAAGAATATAGCCCACCAACATAACATAGCGTTTATTCTTATCAATCAAGTTAGATTTGCTCCAGATATTTCGGGTGGATTCGGACCGTCTGGCGTCCTTGATTCAGCTCAGGCAAATGAAGGCGGAGAGAATACCACAGGCGGAGAGGCTCTTAAATATATTTACTCCATCCGTTGGCAGCTCAAGGGCTTCAGTAAGATTGAGGAAGAGAAAGAGAACCCAATTTCTGGTGAAGTTGAGAAGATCCGCATAGGTAATAAGGTCTGGGCTACGACGATCAAGAACAAGTTAGCCCCACCGATGGTAAAAGCTCAGTTCGCAGTCGTCTATGGCAAGGGAACAGTCGACTCTATCATCTTAGAGGATATAATGAAGGCGCGAGGCTTTATAGTCAATCAAGGCGCTTACTATAAATATGAACCGTTGAATCCAGCCTTGATTCCTAACCCTAACGGTAACAATGAGGGTAAGTATGCAGGATTCATTTATACCAAGAGTAAATTCCTCGATTGGTATCAGAAGCCAGAGGTACAGGAAGATGTCATCAAGAGATTTAATCAGCTGGTGTCTAACTCCAGAGACGGTAATCTAACAGATGAAGTTCCTGTAGATGAGAATGGAGAGCAGCTTCAGTTTGATATAGACGATGAGTCATAATCTTAATGTCTTTAAGAGGTGTTAAGATTGAAAAACTGTGTTTTTGACATACCACGTTCAGTCCTTGCAATTTGTTATCTGAGTTAGTCAAGTTTTGGCAAATTCAGATAACTTTAACTTTTAAGGATCTTGAAGATGGTATCTCTCATTGACGTCGACGCTATGACCATAAATGTTTCGGCATTTAAAGCCCTAACAAATAAACTTAACACGATTCAAAAAATTTCAGTTCCAAATGGCAGACAATACATAAAGTTCAGTCTTGATGAGGACAGTCTAGATTTAGAGTTAATTCAAAATGAACTATCAGCTCGGGTAGAGGAGTCAAATTTCAGACACTTCGCAGAAATCTCCCCTGATATCGATCTGGTCATGACTGCAGATTACTCTCCGACATCGATATCAGGATTTTATGATGAGTATAGAGAACATAAGTCAACGAGAGCTTTCTCTAATCTTTGCGTTCATGATGACTTTGAGCTTCCGTCTGCCGTCCGTTTCAAGACCTTAGTTAGTAAGGAAGCAGAGAAGCAGTTAAAAGAACTTTTGAAAGACTTTAGTGTACTTCCAGCTTGCTGTGTAGAGTTAAGGTTTGATAATGAAGATAACATTTATTCGGATTTTCTTAAAATATCTTTGTTTATAAACTTACTTCAGATTTAAGGTTATAGATAATGACGAAGTCCACGATTTTAAAACTGATTGATGCTATCCCGCCATTTGCTAAGATTGATTTAGTTAAGAAAGCTTTAAGTATTGACTTAGACTTCATAGATGACGTAGAGGTCTTGCCGTCAGACAGCAATCAATATTTTAAACTTCAATATTTCGGGCAAGAGGACTTATTGTCATATTTTTCGGTCTTTGATAACCCAGAACAGATGTCAGAGGACATCAATATTCGTATAGAAGATGCTAAGGGCATATTCTCCCTTGAAAATCCCATCGGGCTTGATACAGCTAACATTACTTTAGAGGAAGACAACGATTTCTTTATGACTCATATTGTAACCTGCGAGTCAGAGGAAGAGTTGGCAGATCTATTTAGTAACGATCTGTCTAAGTTGAAATCATTTACAAACAGCCCAGAGTATTTAGACCTAGACCCAGAGACGAGGGGCTTCATCTGGTCGGTCTTAGAGCGTCCATTTAAAAGCCTTTGGTCTGGCTCTAACTAGTTTAAACTCCTCGCAGATATTTTCTACTATTTGAGAAGGTATTTGCTTTATAACAAGCATAAATAAATTTGAAAAGTAAGGGTAAATTATGCTAGAATCAACACAAGAACACACTACACAGACATCGAATCCAGTTCATATTCTCACAGAGGCAGAGTTCATTAAAACTCATGGCTTGGCTTTCTATCAGAAGTATCCAACGAGGGAAGCATTTATAGAGGCTCAGAACAAGAGGGTTGATGAACGTTTGTCTAAGACGGGATTAAAGTCAGATCCGCAGATATTCATAGACAACAGAGAGAAGTTCGTTGAGACGATGACTCGAGATTTTTATGACAATCAGGGCTATTTGCATTTTCTGAGATTCTTTTATGCAAGAAAATTAAAGGTCGATGTAAATGAGCTTAATAAGTCTATGCGTAAAATGGCTAAGGGCATAGCCATTGTTCCAGCGTATAGATCAGAGAACGGCAGAACGCAGTTTAAGAGCCACGGGGCAGATCAAGGAAGGGCTATTATAAATAACTTGTCATATAAAGAAATAGCTACGTGTAAGAAGGGGCACCCCGTCGATATCTTGACTTGGGATGCTTATAATGATGCTACGGATGTTAAGCACCTTATGCGTCCTGCTTACTGGAAGAATATAGCTAATGGCGACTTTGATAAACCTACGCTTCAAGAGTCAAGAGAGGCTAACTATGACTTGGTGTCTAAGTTGATTGCTATGTTCTGCGACAGGGCGTCTGTGTTCCGTTCCAGTGTCTATGCAGCTATAATCAATCATTATACTCCTACGGCTGAACATTCGCTTCATTTGGTCGGCTCTTGGAATACTCCAACTTTAGCAGCATCTGCATTAATGAGACTGAAACATCAAGTCATCATAGACGTTATTCCTAGACAGAAAGAAGTCGGTGAGTTCATATACAATAACTTCATCCCTAAGAGTTTGACTAACCAGAAACATAAGTATGACTTTATCATCTGCCCGTCGGAGCAGTTACAGAATAGACTTAACTTTAGAGAAACCTATAAAGATTACTTTGACGTCCAACTGTTCTCGCCCGTGTATTTCAGCACAGAGCTGTATAACTCTGTAGACGGTGATGCTGGTGAGCAGTCAGTTGACAGCTTTCCTCAGTATGATGGTTGGGTTGAGGGTTATTTCCACGAGACCATTAAGACTGCTTATGAGGTCATGAAACCGGGATCGACATTTATCCTCGTTATCTCTGACTTTGAGTATCAGGATGAGGTAACAAAGAAATGGCATTATATCTCTCATGATATGTTAGAGATCACAAGCTTATATTTTAAACCAGTCGAGACGGCAGATCTTATCTTGACTTCTGGGTCGGGTATGACGAACAAGGCTGCAAAAGAGAAGCGCAGAGCTGAAAGAAAAGCTTTATTTAGTGAGCATGTTCATGTCTTTACAAAAGACGTTAATTATCATAGTTCACAAGAGGCTAACCGAGCCGTCTTTAAGCCAAAGTCGTATGACACTAGGCTTAATGGTCAAACGGCAGTTCTAGACACAGAGGGTGATAACGAACAGGAACAGTTTGAGGATTAAGAATGTCATATAGTCTGAAGATCAAGAACTTTCAGTCCATAGAAGACCAAGAGCTAGAGCTCAAGGGCTTTGTGGCAATAACAGGCAGGTCAAATTTAGGTAAGTCGGGGCTTCGCAGAGCCTTGACTGCTGTCTTATACAACGATTGGGATAAGTCCTATCGAAGAGAAGGCACTAATAAGCACACGGAGGTTACTTTGACATCTCCAGCTTGGTCTATCCATATGCTGAAGTCAAGTGATAATAATGATTTTACTTTAACCACAGCAGAGGGCAAGCAGACATTTAACAAGGTTGGTAAGGACATACCAGAGCAGATCTCAGCTTTGGGGTTCAATCTATTAGACCTAGAGGATGAGAAGCTTAATTTAACATCCTCTAAGCAGACAGATCCTATGTTTATGGTTAGCTTTAAGCAGGCTACACAGACTAAGGTCTTAAACAAGTTATTCAACATAAATAAGCTTGTTTCTGCTTCCTCTTTGGTTCAGAAAGATATTCGTAGCTTTAAGATGGAACATAATAAACTCTTAGAGACGTATAACTCAAAGAGCAGCGATCTGTCTCAGCTTGAGGCTAAACAGCAAGAGGTAACGGGGCAGCGTGATTTTCTTGCCGATACGTTGAATAACTTATCTGCCATCGATTCATGGCTTAACATAACTGAAGAGTCGAACAGACTTCAAACACTGCAAACAGAGATAAAAGATAAAATAACATTCTTTCAAGATATTAAAGATCAAGATTTAATCCTGACTTTATTAGATGAATACAAATACAACGACTCCTTAGAAGTTAACTCTAAGCTGACACTCAGTTCGATAAAGATGAAGCTAGAGTCCTTGATGAATAAAGTCGCTGGGCTGCAAGAGGCAGAGAAAGTGGCAGATAAGATAAAACTCATTGAGTCATTCTTTAACACAGCTCAAGAGGCGGCTCAGATTTCGTCTAGGCTGTCTGAACTGGGTAAACACTCAAGTTTCATCAATGACTTTCAACATAACCGCTTATTGTTAAATTTCTTGTATCAGTTCGACAGAGAGAAGTCTGCTAGGCTTTTATTGACGAACAATCAGACTTCTATAGACGTAGTTCAGGATTCTGTGGATAAGCTAAAAGCTTTACAGCTCTTGGCAACTTATCAAGACATTATTAACTCACAGCACAATTTAACTACTAAATTATCTCAGCTTGATAATAAGATCGAGGCAACGTATAACGAGAAATTTTATATGGAGTCTAAGCTTGATAGATGTCCTGCCTGCGGTCAGTTGATTAATAACTCACATACACATCAGGGAGATAAATGTTAGAGTCAGAGAACCATTACTCCAGACGTAGATACAGATCGTCTGCAGACAATTACCCTAGAAGTGTAGGATTAAGGAATCATTTTGAGGAGAGCCACATCAGACCATGGCTGTCTAAGAACTACTCAAAGAATAGAGGTGCCTTAAAGAAGTTCCTTAGGTTGCCAGAAATATACAGCATATTTCAATCCTTACCAAAAGTAACCTCAGACCCCGCATATGATTTCTACATAGAGTTCGAGCATGCTTGTGCTAAAAAGAACTTTAAGGCAACTGTCGGCATTTACCGATACTTTATTGATATCGGTGATCCAAGTCAAGACAAGAAGTTCCTAGAGTTCGTAAGTAGTTTCAATAAAGACAAAGGCGAATTATGAGCATTTTGAAGTTAGCGATGGTAGGTGACCCTCACCTTGCTATAAACGTTAGTATCCCTGCAGGTCGTCATCCAGAGACATTTTATCAGGAGCAGAGGGATAAGTTAGCGTTTATAAAGCAGTTCTGTAAAGATAACGGAATACAAGGCTTAGTTTTACCGGGAGATATACTTAATTATAAGACTCCAACTTTATACACAGCCGTAGCTATAAACAGCTTAATGAAAGAGCTAGCAGATTTACACAGTGTCGTTCCTCTTTATTCTATCTCAGGTAACCACGACATAAAGTTCAGCTCTAGGGATTTAAAGGATGAGTCTGTTTATAACATCTTTGTTAGAGGCTCGGTCTTAGAGGACATCCATAATAAGTCTCTTTCTTTGTCTGATAACGTAACTATATCAGGGCTGGACTATACTCCTAATAAAGAGCAACTTATGCAGGAGATAACAGATTTAAACAATAGACTTAACTCAGAGAACATTAATATCTTAGTCGTTCATGAGCATCTGCTCCCAGACGGAGAGTCTATTCCGTTCAGTCCATACTTCAACTATAAGGAATTCTTGAAGTTCACAAATATTCACGTCATAATGGCAGGACACTTACATAAGGGTTTTCCTACTATGACCATACTCAGACAGGAACTGGGGGCTAGACCTATGGTCTTTGTAAATCCATGGTCTTTAACTCGGCTGTCAAGAGATAATTATGCTTTGGATGCAAGCCATAAGCCAGAGATAGTAACCTTAACCATATACACAGACACGAGCTTTATAGAATACCAGCATACCACAATCCCACATAAGAGTCCAGATGAAGCCTTTATAAAAGACTCCCTTGTAGATGAGTCAGAACAGAACCTTGATATCTCAGAGTTTGTGTCGCAGTTGACGAATATGGATACGTCGGCAGAGGCAGATTTTGATCTGTCTGAAAAGTCAGAGAAAGTTAAAGAGAAAATTCAGTATTATATTGAACTTTCAGAGAAGTAATGCTACTAGACAGCAGATTTTAACGGTGAGGAGTAAAATATGAACTTATCAGATCAAATCCGTTCAGTTTATAACGAGGCTTATATCGGCTTGTTTCATAAATTGTTAAGGGTAAAGGAGTTGGAGCTTCAACGAAAGCATTTCATTATAGATGGCTTGTTTCTCAAGGTAGACCCACTGGCAGTTTATTTACAATTTTTAAACGAAAATGCTTCCTTTAAAATAATTCCCACAAGAAACAATGAGTTCGCCATTTCTTGGGAAACTAAAGAGAACTATTGCGTCTTTGCTGTTCCAGATGAGTTCTTTGACGACTTCCCATCGTATATATCCAAATACGAACAAGAGGTCAAAGAGCACAATAAGAAAGAGCAAGAGCGATACAATAATTACTTAGACAAGAAAAAGAAGCAGTAATGAAAGAAATCTTTGCAAAACTACAGAAAGAAACTATAACAGCTTCTGATGATTTCAAGGCTGTTATGGCTTACTCTACATCGGGTGCAGACAGACATTTACAAAATGCGGTTCAGTTGATACAAGACCTATTCAATATAGCTAAAGTTAATTATGCAATTGGCGGGGCTTTAGCCTTAGGCTTCTATGCCAAGCCAAGAACCACTAACGATGTAGATGTCTTTACCAGTCCTGTTACAATAAGAAAAGTCTTGCAGACTATGAATCAGATGGGCTTAAGTTATATAAAAGAGTCTAATTCGCAGTATATAATCCCTAAAACTGAGATTCACTCAGAGTTTGATATTTTATTGGACGTAGATGATGCCTTTCAAGAATTACTGTATAAGCCCAATGTTGGCATTTTATTTGGTCTAAAGGTAAACATCGCCAGACCAGAGGGCTTATTGTGGAATTATCTTATTTCCATAACAGATAACCTTGATGAAGCTAAGAAGGCTCAGCATACAGCAGATGCCATTAATCTAATCAGATCAGGTAAAGTTAATATGAGGGCTTTGCTCAGCGAGCTTCAGGCGTCTGATCCGTATCTTATTGGCTTATTAGGTCAGCTGAGGACTAAAGCTTCAACATCTGGCTCTTATGGCTCAACACGGGTTAATATGAATAAACGGTTAAGGAATCAACAGCAATGAGTCTTACAGCTGTAGACCTAGACGACGATGTTTACGTAGAAGCAACGGTTGATCTAGATGATGACTTTCAGCCTCTGCAAAATAACTCAACTAAGCCAGAGGCAGGTCAAGCCACAGGACAGCGTCAGCTAACAGATGTCAAGGTAGCAGCATACGGTAAACACAAAATCTCCTACAGCAAATACAATTCCTTGTATCAGTGTCCTAAGAAATTCTATGCGGAACATATACAGAGTCCAAAGACGGCAGAGAATAACGAAGACAACCACAGAGCTTTCATAGGAATAATAACGCAGTATATCTTTGAACGCATCACTAACGATCGATTATATAAAGATTATACTTATGATGAGTTCTGTGCCGTCATAGACAGTGACTTGAAAAAGTTGAAGCCCTTTATCTTAGAGCTCGACAAGCAGACGGAATACATAGACAACCAGCAGCTCTTTGTTACAGGCGGCGTAATCGTAGATCAGAGTCCAAGAACTTTAGTTCAGACGTCAGAGAAGTATAAGATCTTTATAGCGCAGAACTCAATCATTAAAAAGATCCGAGATCATTATAAGAAGCCTTTAAAGACTTACTTAGACTTCAACCTTGACGATTTCAAATGTGAGGTTAAGCTGTCCGCTCCATACAAAGACAGAATATTCAAAGGAACGATAGATTTCTTAGAGGTCAAATCAGACAGTATCCGCATCATAGACGGTAAAAAGAAGAAAACCATAGATCCAAAGACAGGTGAGACTTTACATAACAAGACGCAGTTGATGCTGTATAAGTTCTTGGCAGAGGCAAACTTTCATAAATCTGTTGCAGAGGTCGCTTATTTTTACTATGAAGAGAACCTATATGAGACTGTTAAGTTAGATGACCAGATCACAGATTTCTTAGATGAAGCCTGCGCAGCATTTGACAGGGTCGAGTCTTATACAGAGGCAGATCAGTTTGAGGTGACGCCTAGTTACATAAACTGTATGTTCTGTCCTCTGTCTGGCTCATGTAATCATTATACAAACAAGAAAGGATAAAAAGATGAAATTATCAGAACAGTTTAAAGCTGATTTTGTTAAGGTAACAAAAGATTTAGAGAATAACATACAGAGGCTCATAGCTTTAGAGAAGCAACGTAAGAAATTTATGTTCGGTCGCTTAGATTTTAGATTCTCACCAGAGGCAAGGGACTTGAAGTATTTTTATAAAGGAACGATGTCGTCATCCGCTGCTTTTATTTCTGTGATAGATAATCAAATAGCCTTGTCATGGATTGATGAGAGCAATGATCAGTTTTTCTACAGAATCCCAGATGGCTTGATTGATGACCCAGAGGCTTTCTTAGTTCAGTATGAGAAAGACCTAAAGGTTTATAATGCCACAGAAACAGAGAAGTTTAATCAATATTCAAAATAGAAAGGTAACGACTAATATGTTTAACAGTAAGTTAGAGGCTCAGGCTTGGGCTAGAAAGAACCATATCGATATAATTTCAATTGAGGATAATAGAGTTCATATTTTTGATAAGAATATGAACTCTACGGTTATGCCAATTCACCACGAAGTCATGAGAATAAATGATTTGGATTTTAACATTATGGCTAAGTCGGACAGTCAAGTCATTCTTGAAGACCCCATAGGTGGCTATGTCTTAATTAACACAGATTCTTTTGATCCAAATAAAGATTTTCCGCCAATGGATGCAGTGTCCTCTCTCTCATTTGAGGACTTGTATCAGATTTTATAGAGGTAAATTCATATGATTTTACAGAACTTTATTCAGAAAGAGCTATCAGCTTTACTACACAGAAATAATTATAAGTTAGATTTTTTCGATTTTAAATTTAACACAGATTTTATTGGTGCTGAATCATCGATAAACAGCAGAATTATTTGTGCTTTCAAAAAGTCTAACACAATGCTGGTCTATAATCAAGACAAGGATAATATTGTAGTAGAGTTGCCTAACTGCTCAGAGGATGTTATTCCTATGGGCAGTAATGTTTATAAACAGGCAGTTTCAGTTTGTTCGACCTTACTTCTAATAAAGAAGAGATTAACCAGTTATCTTAACGAGAGTCTATTTTCAGAGCTTAATTTTCATGGCTTGGCAGACAGACTTAAAGTAAATATAACGGGCATGTTCATAGAGGCTTTGGCTTTAGAGGTAACAACTGTCAGAGATCGAGATCGTATAGACTCAACTTCTTTCGAATATTCATTGCCGTCAGATAATACAACTATAAAAATCATTGGCGTGTCTGAAAACGATTTGTTAGAGGCTATAAAGGTTCTTGTAATAGATAAGACCTTAATTGAATAACACAACATTACAAGGAGATGACTATGCCTATAGAGTTAGCCTTAACTTCATATCAACTAGCTAATCATATGAATCTGCTGATAAAAGGTGCATATCAAGAGTGGCTGATTCCTTTTGCTAGAGAGCATAAGAACTACTTACATAACGACCAGAAGCTATATGACTTCTTGTTCGGTTTGAAATACAGGAAGCGAGAATCAGAGTTCTCTGCTCAGCTTGAAGCAGCTTTGTTTACACTTGCTCAGACTGTTCGAACTGGTCTAACAGGTATAAACACCTTACCTATGTCGTTAATTCAACTTTACGGCGTTCATATGCTCGATTTTAACCTATTAGGAACAAAAGAGCTTCAGTCAAAGGAACTAACCGAAGAGGTCGCGCAGGCTATCTTGTTCGCAGACCCTGCTTTCTTATTGAATGAGTTTAAGTTCGGTTCAGCTCCAGAGGTAGTAGAGTTTAATGACAGGTTAAAGACTAATTTAGAGAGCCTATTAAACTCCATCCAGTCAGATAATGCAGAAATTAAGAAACGAGTCGAGAACCTTATAGCAGCGTTGGAGCTGTTCCGAAGCTCTATAGGTAATGCATTTTTATTGGTCGACCCTATATTCCCGCGTCCATAGCGTTTAAAGGATTAATTTTTATGAATAACTCTAATTTTGAAAAGTATGACAGAGTTCTGATGCAGACTGCTCAGTTGTTTGCAGAGCAGTCTAAGGCAGAGAAGTTGAAGGTAGGTGCAGTCCTAGCCAAAGATGGTAGAGTCTTGATTACAGGTTATAACGGCACTGTGTCGGGTTTCTCTAATGTTTGCGAAGACAAGATTTTAGTCTGTCCGAAGTGTAACAAGCCTATAGAGGTAACAGAGAAAAATTTAAGATTAGAGCCAAGTCCTATTTTCACGAATGACATAGTCTTAGCTTGTTCTAACATAGGCTTGGGCTGCCACTCAACCTTTAAGACAACGGCAGACCTAACAGAGTATTTTAATGCAAATACATCATTAAAGAACATTGCAATGTTTCATTTCCCAAAGCTTGTTAAGCTCAAGACGAGAGACTTCGTCCTGCATGCAGAGCAGAACGTAATCACTTATGCTGCTAAGAGAGGCATAGCTACAGATGGCTGCACTTTATACATAACTCACAGCCCTTGCAAAGAGTGCGCTAAGCTTATTGTTCAGGCTGGTATAGTTCGGGTAGTGTATAGCAATTTGTATAGAGACAGCTCTGGGTTAGATTTCTTGAAAAGTGCTAAGGTAGAGGTGGTTCAAAAGCAGTATTGAAAATTCCCAAGAATTTGGGTATTATATGGCAAATTTAAACTGGAGGTTTAAAATGAGAACCGTAAAATGTAAAGATATAAAAACAAGAGGCTCTAGAGTACAATTTAAACAGGCTAAAGCATTACCCCCATTACAATACGATGAGTTTGGTATTGTAATGAATCCTACAGAAGACCAGATGTTTGCCATCGTCGAGAAAGCAGAGCGTGATTATTGGGCTAGGGTTAAAGCAGGTAGAAAGATAAGAGCTGTTACTTGTGTAGAAGATATCTTAAATGGCGAGGATTAATTTTGATAGTAGATTATTCAAGTAAAATGAAGAAAGATCTTAAGAAATTAAACAACCGCGTTGCTTTTAAAAGATTTAATAAAGTGCTTCAGGCTATGAATGCCTCAGAAGATGGAAGCATTAACAATATGTTTGGAGACCATCAATTACAAGGAAGTATGAAAGCATATAGAGAACTCCACTTAGACGGCGACTTTCTCCTTGTGTATAAAATTCATAACAATCAAATTGTACGTGATGGAATTTTTTCTCACAAGGAGTTAAAGAAAAAACAAGGTGCTTTAATTTTATTCTCTTTCTTACAACTACATTAATATCTCCAACATAGTATTGAACTTTTTACTGTTTTTCTGTATTATGCTTTTACATCATAACTGTAAAGGACTGAAAGATGAGCAAATATAATTTGAAACTGGTAGCAAAGCCTATTGCTGTTAAGGTTAATCCAAAACCACAATATGACGAAGATGGTTTCTTATTAAACCCAACTCCAGAACAACTTCTCGATATGCTTCACAAAGCAGAGGCTGAGTATTGGGCTAAGGTAAAGGCAGGTAGGAAGATAAGAAACATAACTTGTTTAGATGATATTTTAAACTACAAGGATAATTAAAGTTATGTTAATAGATTTCTCTGATAAAATGGAAAGAGATGTAAAAAAGTTAAAAGATTCTATCGCAAAAGCTATATTGGATAAAACAATTAAGGCAATGTCGGAGTCTCAAGACGGAAGTATTAACAATATGTTTGAAGATCATCAATTAACAGGTGCTTTAGGGGGCTTATAGGAAATTACATTTAAACGGAGATCGTTTGCTGGTTTATAAATTTTATGTAATTAAAGGTCAGAGGCGAATTTTCTTGGAAGGAATTTACTCTCATAAAGAACTAAATAACCTTAAAGGTGCTGACTCCCTTGTTCTGTTCTCATCTTTAAATATAACAGAAGCTTCAAATGAAACACAAAATTAAACGTAAGAAAGTAAATTTTGATCCAAAAATAAGAGAAGCCAGAGCTGTTCATTATGATGAACAGGGCTTAATAATAAGCCCTACAGAATATCAACTTCTTAGAATGTTAAGACGGTCAGAAAAGGATTTTAAACAGGGTCGTTATACAAGAGTTACTTGTGTAGCAGATCTTTTTAAATAACAAATAAAATTAGTCTCTCTTTCCCTTAAACTTTGCTGAATTTGAAAATTTTTATTAGAATTAGACTAGATATGTATTTAAACTTTATTGATAAATATCCTATCTATTAACATAGAGAGAGACATATAGCTATACCCATACAACAGATACCACATAAGGCGAGGTGGGAGAGAGAAAGACCGAACCGCCCCGCCGCCACCGACCACTTCCCCAGTGACCTTGTCACTTCCCGCCGCCTCTCATCTCCGTGCCCTGCGCAGGAGGCAGACGGCTGACCACAAGTTTCCAGACCCGAACGGCTTACTTCCCCAACCCCGACCTCGACCTCGTTACTTCCAACCTAACAGCCCAGTCAAGACCTGACCTGCTAACAGCCATCAATATCGCTCCGAAACTTAACCGAACCGCAACATCTCAAAACGCCCACAGAAAGCAGACATCACAGTTTGAATTCCTATAGAGAAACATCTCCAGATTTTGTCTCGAAACTTAACCCAGATCGCCAGCTGATTCCGCCCACAGACTCCAGCCCTGAGATTCTCTCTTGGCTAATGCCTTGAAAGCAGAGGTCGACCACCGATCACGGCAACCTAACAGACCCCCATTTTTGACCCTAACATCGTCTGAAACTTAAAAAGACTAAACAGCCTACAAACAGCAGATATATTAAGTCAAATTCCTATAGGGAAACATATCCTGATTTTGGGTCAAAACTTAAACGGAACAGATCCGCCATAATAACCTATAGGAAACCTTGTAGAAACCCTCAACTGAACTAAACCTATAAGGAGCTTGAAATGATAACAGATTTCTTGATGAACTATCTAGCCAAGGCAGAGGGTACTAACGTCCACTATAACAAAAACGAACAGGACATAACTTCCCCCTACGGTATTTACCGCCAAGCCCACCCAACAGCAAAGATCTTTGAATCTATAGACAACGCTGCCAGAGCCATAGGCTTGACTTCTAAGTCATTCCAATGGCAGAAGGCAGATTTGGATCGCTTGAATGACTACCTTGTCATAAATAACCTTATGGCTAACCTAAGGGCACAGGCTCAGGACTTCTATGATGGCTACTTCGCTAAGTTCCCACTGGATAAATTCCCAGAGCTGTGCCAAGTTGCGGTATTTTCTTGCTACGTCAATTCGCCTAAGCTTGCGGCTCGGGCAGTGCAGGAGGCAATCAATCAACTCATCAGCAATGGGCTTGTAAGCCTGCAGCCCTTGACAGCGGATGGCATATTCGGCGTAGGATCAACTTCAGCCTTGTCAGCCGTAGTAAGTTTCTATATCGGCTCTAGTCGTGACAGAGCGCTTTATTTTGAATCCTTGATCCTTTTCAATATGTCCAGAGCCTATGCGCAGTTGGTAGTCGATAACCCAACCCGAAACATAACTTATCTGCGGGGTTGGTTGAACCGCTTAGAGCTCTTGACGAGGCAGTAAGGCAGAGAGAACAGATGAAATTAATTGTAATAAGTGTAAACTCTTTAAATTTAAGCTCATTTGTTCTACTATATCGGTAACAAATCTTAAAAGGATAAGAAATGGCTACGAATGCTATGCTTTATGCTCGACACAGCAAGACGAACCGCATCCACGGCATCTACGTGCACTGGGACGGCGACTCCTGCTTCGCGACGTTGAACGAATTCTATAAGAGTCAGGATCGGGTCGATGAGCTGGTCGAACTCGGCAGCTTGTCTTATTTGGCGCAACATATGCATGTGCCTGATGGCAGGGTGCATACCTACGATAACCCCGACCATGACGTCTGCCTGTTCCACCATAGAGACTGCAATGAGTCTTTGAATATCTTGACCTTGCCAGAGAACGTCCAGACCGTCCAAGAGTGCTTGTCAACTCAGACTGAGGAGTATAATTACTTCTATTGTCCAGAGAAGCAGGGCTGGTTGGCGTATAAGGGAGATGAACCTATTTCGTCTTGGAACGCAAGTCTCGGATTAACCGATGCAGATTTTGCAAACGTTCAGTTTGAACCAGTTCTTGACCTAACAGCCCGAATTAAGGCGGTTAATAGCATCATGGCTCTTGCCTTTAAGAGCCTGAGCTCAGAAAAAGATCCAGTTTCTGGCTTGATTCCAGCTTATAAAATCAATCGTTTAAAAGATCAGTTGAAGGCTAAGCTTGGTTCACCGTCCGCAGATCTTGACTTTAGTATCTGCCCTAGTGTGTCGGCTAAGCAGATCCGTGAAATCTTATCGCAGGCGACAGTTAACAGCTTGGTCGATAAGGCAATCGACCCAAAGACGATAGACCAGACCAAGACTGAGGAGCCTCCTCTTGGTGGTTCTCATATAGATGCTTCCTCTGATCTGAACCTGCAAGATGACCTCGATAACTATATCGAAAAGAAAGCTATGCTTGAGGCGTTGGAGAAAGAGGTTAAGGTTCTGTCAGATCGAATGAAGGCTAAGTTCGCTAACCTTGACTACAGCAGGCTTGAAGATGGCAAGACTTACGAGGTCAGCACATATAAGGGCAATGTCATAGCGTTCACAGAGGTTAAGTCCTCTCGTCTTGACACATCTGCTCTAAAGAAGGCATACCCCGACCTTTACAAAGAGTTCAGCCGAGAGTCTACCTCTGTCAGAATGACAGTCAAGAACAAAGATGAGAAGTAACAAAAAGTAGTAAATTAAACTAAATAAGCTTAAAGTAATGGGTTCATCTACCTATTACTTTAAGTAGACTTTAACACAAGGAGATGAAAGATTTGAATTAAGATTACACACATATAACGTCAAACGTTAAGGATTACGCAGAGGCGGACGAAAGTCCAAGAAGATTACAATTAAGATTATGCTAAAGGTTTAAAAATGAGCACAAATACACAAAACAACACAGCCGTTGAGGAGTTCAGCCTTGACGATGTAGAGGTCAAATCAAATAAAATTGAGAAGTTTAAGGTAGAGAAAGACTATCGATATCGCGTTGGCTTGCCGTTGATTAACGATAATGGCAAGGTCATCATAAAGAAGGTCGATTTCTTTACTTTAGAGAAAGATGAGGGAACGCCTGAGGCTAAGTTCTACTCATGGCGGGCTTCTGGCGACCCAGAGCTTGATCGCTTGGCTAGAGAGCGAGGCGCAAGCCTTAAGACTCGATATGTGACCTTATTTGTCGTTTATCGAACGAATAAGGCAGGTCAGCCATTGAATCCTCTGTCTTGGGATATACTTCCCGTCGTTATGGACGGAGACAAGGTGGCAGCCTTGAAAGAGGTTAATGCTGAGTGGGATTTGGCAACGATTGACCTTTCGATCACAACTAAGAACGCGCAGTATCAATATCACACCTATACTCCGTTAAAGACGGCGATCTGGAAGCTTCCAGCAGGTGACCCAAGCCTTGAGAAGCTTGGCTTGTCCGCTCCTATTATGGCAGAGGTCACAGCAGCAGCTAAGGCAGCGGCAGTTGATATGGTCGATGCAGTGGCTTATGAGAGATCTGCAGATTGGATTAAGCAGGCACTCGGCATAACTGCTACCCCAGAGGCAGCCGTCGGTCAGCCAGCTAACATCGATGAAGCGTTTAATGATTTAGAGGTTAGTGACATCTAGTCACTTAAACAATTAGAGTCAGGCAACACAGCTTGACTCTACACAAACACATCTTAAGAAAGGATAAAAGATGAACAAGACAGAATTGGTCGGTCAGCTAAAAGTTGCGTATAAGTCGTCTGAAGACAACGCTAGAAAAACCCTAGAGGCAACTATGGAGGTCATCATCGACGCTTTACAAAGAGAGGGGGAGGTTGTCCTACCGGGTATTGGTAAGCTTGTAACAGAGACTGTTCCAGAGAAAACTTATAACGGCTTTGGCAAGACTGTAACAAAACCAGCTCACAAACGAGTTAAACTTGTCGTATCTGATGGCTTTAAGAAAGCAATCAACGAATAACAAACACTTAGGCAGCCATAGACAGCTGCCTAAGATATTTCATAGAGAGCCATTTTTATAATTCCTGCTTTTGTATGGCTCTCTATGAAATATCTACAAACTTTTAACTTTGAGGAATTTAAGGACTTTGAATTATGGAAGATCAACCACATCAATTATTCGTAAAAAAGAGAAGCGGTAAGATTGAACTTTTAGACATCACTAAAATACAGAAGCAGACGGAAGCAGCTTGCTCGAATCTTAAAAACGTATCGCAGTCAGAGCTAGAGCTTGATGCTCAGTTATCTTTTACTAACTTAATCAGCACAGCAGACCTACAGGCAACATTAATTAAAACAGCCGTCGATAAAATAGACGTAGATAGACCTGATTGGACTTTCGTAGCTGCTAGGCTGTTCCTTTATGATTTATACCACAGAGTAGCCCAGAATTATAAGAGACGAGGTCACACAACGTTACCTTTGTCCTTGAGTGATTATGTAGAGGTCGGCACAGCAGAGGGAAGATTATATCCAGACCTATCTGTCGGCTATGACCTAAGGGACTTAAATAATTACATAGAAACGTCTAGGGACTTGCAATTTACCTATATGGGTATAAAGACCCTATATGACCGTTACCTTGTTAAGGATCGCAATAATGACCCTATAGAGCTGCCTCAGCATATGTTTATGGGCATTGCTATGTTTCTGGCTCAGAATGAGAAAGACAAGCAGCAGAAGGCTAAGGACTTCTATGACCTCATGTCTAAGTTTGAGGTCATGCCAGCCACCCCTACGTTATCCAATGCCAGAACGGTTAAGCATCAGTTGTCCTCTTGCTTTGTAGGTTCAGCCCATGACTCTATAGAAGGCATAATGGACTCCTTAAGAGAGCAGGCAATCCTTTCTAAGTTCGGCGGAGGCATAGGTTGGGACTGGGCGAACATAAGAGCTACGGGGTCAGACATCAGAGGCTATAAAGGTGCTAGTTCGGGTTTGATTCCATTTATGAAAATAAACAATGATCTTATGATAGCAGTAGATCAGTTGTCTGTGAGGAAGGGTGCGGCTGCTGTTTACTTAGAGCCTTGGCATAAGGATGTCTATGACTTCATAGATTTGAAAAAGAACTCGGGAGAGGAGCGTAGACGTGCACACGATCTATTTCCAGCCTTATGGATTAACGATCTGTTTATGGAGCGCATAGAGTTTGATCAAGATTGGACTCTGTTTGATCCGCATGAAGCTAAAGGCTTAACATCTCTTTATGGTGATGAGTTTAATAAAAAATACGTCGAATATGAGAACGATCCTAATATAAGCAAGATCACAGTCAAGGCTAGACATCTCTGGAAGGCTATTTTAACGAACTATTATGAGTCTGGTTCACCGTTCTTGACATTTAAAGACACGGCTAATGCTAAGAATCCTAATAATCATGCAGGAATAATCAGGTCAAGCAATTTATGTACTGAGGTGTATATAAATACAGAGCCAGATCAATACAAGACCAGAATCATATACTACGACACAGAGGGCAGTCGTCATTATGTAGATTATGACGAACAGAAACTTGTTAAGGTTGAAAACAAAGAGGGTTATACATCTAGTAAGCCAGCTAAATCTGTTACAAGCCTTGATAGTAACTTCTATGCCACAGAGCAGGTCAGAATAAATGGCAAGACAGCAGTGTGTAACTTAGCCAGCATAAACTTATCGAAGATTAACAAAACAGAAGACATTAAGAAGGTAGTTCCTATCGCTATCCGTCTGCTTGATAATGTCATAGATCTGAATTTTTATCCTTTAGAGAAGATTCGGCTGTCGGCAGAGAAAGATAGAGCTATAGGTCTGGGTGTGATGGGTGAGGCTGAGTATCTGGCTACGCATCAGATTATGTTCGGGACGCCAGAGCATTACAAAGAGATAGATCGGATAATGTCAGATGTCAGTTATAATGCTATTTTGGCGTCATCTAATCTGGCAAAGGAACGAGGCAGTTACCCTCAATTCAAAGGATCCAAGTGGTCTAAGGGTATATTTCCTGTTGATATGGCTAATACGTTAACAAGGGCTTTAACTCCGCCGCACGAGCAAGATTGGGATAAGCTAAGAGAGCACGTTAAGCAGAACGGTATGAGGAACGGTTATCTTATGGCTATAGCTCCGACCTCGACAATATCAATCCTTGTAGGAACTACTCAGGCTATAGAGCCAGTTTATAAGAGAAAATGGTACGAGGATAATCTATCTGGCTTGACTCCCGTAGTCGTTCCTCATCTGTCGCCAGATACGTGGCAGTATTATATCCCAGCTTATGACCTAGACCAGATGTGCTTGGTAGAGGCTGCTGCCGTTCGTCAGAAGTACGTAGACCAAGGGCAATCGTTAAACATTTTTATGAACCCTAAGAAAGCCAAAGGTTCGTATTTGTCTGCGTTATACAGACGAGCTCATGCTTTAGGGTTGAAGTCAACTTATTATTTAAGATCAGAGAGTCCAGATGAGGCAGATGTGAATGTAGCAGACAGAACGATCGAGTGTCAAGGTTGCCAGTAAGCCTCAGACACATATTCCAGTTAAGGAGAACAAAATGTTAGGAATAATTATCGGCTATTTATTAGCTTTCATTTTAGGTGCATTGTGTATGCCAATCTTGATCTTTCTAAGGGCGCGTAAGTGCGATCAGTGGGACAAGAGCAATATGACTAACATATACAGAATCGTTGCTCATTTGGCTGCTCATCCAGATGACTTTGGCAAGATGCAGTATAAAGACGGTAAGAAGCCATTTTGGTATATCAGCAAGGACGAACTTTCGGATGTAGTAAATACTCGTCCGAACCCAGATAAGTCTCATAATGACTCTCCGTATCCGTCTAAAGACATAAAGTCTGATGGTATTGAAGAGGCGGGTGCCGAATAAGTTTAAAAAATAGAGCTAAAGTATTGAAAATACCATTAGAGACTCCTACATAGACACAAATTTCTTTTTAAGGAGAACAAAATGAAGAAGTTTCTAATGGGCTTAGTTCTGTTAGGTGTGGTTGCGTCTCAGCTCTTGGCAGAGAGTAAGATCAGCTTTGAGGATGAGAAAGGTGGCTATTCCATCCTCGATAAATGTGATATGGGTAAGTTATATATGTCTGCGTATGATGCTAATGGCACTAAGACGACTGAGGGTGTATATGGACCGAGGATAAGTTACAATAGCCTGCAAGATGTGCAAAAGGCAGATGATGCGGTAAATAAATACTGCAAAGGTAAAAAGATAGTATTCATTGCAGCCAATAACTTCGTTTGTGAAGGTGTAGAGCTTAACTTTATCAAGATCTTGGTAAAAGCAGGCGTTAATGCCGCCGTTTATGGAAGCATCTAAGGGTTTGAGATAAATAAAACAAATTTCTTTAAGGAGAGAATGATGAAAAAGTTTCTAGCAAGTGTAGCTTTGTTAGGTTTGGTTGCAGCTAATCTAGTTGCTGGTGATGTTAAGGTCTATGAGGACAATGTCCTTACTCTTGACAAAATGCAAGGTGGAACAGTATTTTACTCTGTTTACGATAAAAGCGGAAACAAGATCGGCGAGGATAAATACACTCCAAGCTTAAGATACGACCACATTGATCTTAAGTTGGCAGTCGATAGGGAAGTAAACAAATCTTGCAAGAACAAGAGAATTTATGCCATGACCGATTATGACTTTATTTGCGGTACAGATAAAAGAAAGTTTGATCTACTTCAGATCATAACAGGCGAAGGCTTAAGGGTTAAAGCAGTAAACTAAATGAGTCAAACAAGCCAGATGATTACAAAGAAAGAGATTTACGACCCTAGTTCGAAGGAATCACTGGATGACCGCAGAGTGTTCGGCGGTCATCCAGATGGCATTTTGAACTTTACTAAGGCAAAGTATCAGTGGGCATTGAACCTTTGGGATATGATGGAAGCCAACACGTGGTTTCCTCGTGAGGTTCAGATGACGCAGGATGCTAAGGATTATAAGACTAAGTTAACAGTGCAGGAGAAGCGCATGTATGACTTGGTCTTGTCGCAGTTGGTCTTTATGGATTCATACCAGACAGAGAACTTAGGCGATAACATTAACCCTTACATCACTGCTCCAGAGATAAATGCTTGCTTGGTGCGTCAGGCGTATGAAGAGGCTAACCACTCTAAATCTTATGCAGTAATGATTGAGTCAATTTCAGAGAATACATCAGATATTTACGATATGTGGAGAACTGATGCTACGCTCAGAAAGAAAAATGACTTTATTGCTTCTGTCTATAGAGAGTTGGCTGGAGATATAACTCCAGAGAAAATGATCTTGGCTATGTTTGCTAACCAGATCCTAGAAGGCATTTACTTTTATGCTGGCTTTGCTGCGATGTACGCTTTGGGTAAGTCTGGTAAGATGTTAGGGTCGTCGCAAATGATCAGGTTCATACAGAGAGATGAGGTCACACACCTGCTTCTGTTTCAGAATATGATTAACAGCACACGAAAAGAATACCCTAATCTATTTACTTCTGAGCTTAGGGTCAAGGTTATAAATATGTTCCGTGAAGCCGTAGCTCTTGAGTCTGAGTGGGGAGTTTATATCACGCAAGGTCAGATATTAGGCTTCACGCCAGAGTTGATAGCGCAGTATATACAGCACTTGGCAGATAAGAGATTAACAGCTGTCGGTTATCCTAAAGAGTTCAACGTCGAGAACCCTCTTAAATGGGTCGATGCGTTCAGTTCTTTTAATGAACAGAAGATTAATTTCTTTGAGGGCAATGTCATTAATTACTCTAAGGGCGGCTTGGAGTTTGATGACGATGAATTTTAATTTAAGAAAACTTTAAGTAATGATATGTTTAAGTTAATTTTAAGCTTAAACATATCGTTTCATATTCAACTCCCAGCAGCAACAGCTCTATTATACCACAAAAACTAAACGAAAGGGTCTTTATATGGATTTTTCCAAACTGAAAGAAAAGTTATCATTAAAGCCGACCATAGACTACCATACCCTACAGATGAAAGAGCAGATTATAGAGGACTTATTAGAAAAAGGTAAAAACGTATTCTTGACTGGCGGGGCTGGTGTAGGAAAGACCTATATAACTAACCTGATCTGTTCCGACCCTAGAGTCACAGCTGTTCGCTTAGCTTCTACAGGTGTGGCTGCTCACCTCATCAAGGGTATGACTGTCCATAGATTCTTTAGGTTCGGTCTGTCGAATAGCCTAGAGCAATTAAGGGCTTGGGATCTGAAGTCGGTTAGAGACTTCGCCATGAACTGTAACTTGTCAGAGGATCGGGCTAGAGATCTTATTCATCGTAAAATCGAATACAACCTACGAGCCAGCAATATGCTAGTAATTGATGAAGTCAGTATGCTGTCTAAGAGTTTGCTTGATATGATATTCTTTAGGCTGAACTCCCTAGAGATTCATATCCCTATCTTGTTCGTAGGCGATTTCTATCAGTTGCCGCCGGTAAGCAAGAATTCTAAACCAGAGTTTGCCTTTGAGTCTAGTAACTGGAAAGTTAGATTATACGAGTTGACGGACATAAAGCGAACATCGTTTAAAGACTTCGCTGACATTCAATCTAAGGTGCGAAAGGGTATAAAGACGCAAGAGGTACTCGACTACGTCGACAGACTCTCTCATAACCCTTACAAAGAGGATTCCTTGCATCTGTTCGCTACTAATGCAGAGATTGATTCGTACAACATAGAGAAGTTGAAGGCACTACCGGGTAATGTCATGCGCTCCACATTCAGATACAACCAGTCTTTGTATAAAGAGAAAGATGTCCTGAAGTTCATAGATGAGGACTTGCTCATAAACCCTAACTTCTATTTTAAGGTCGGGGCTAGAGTCTTATTCGTTACAAATGAGCGAGACCCTTACGATGACGTCATGCTTTGGTTTAATGGAGAGCAAGGAACCATAACAGGCTTAGATACTAACAACGGCGTCATTATGGTAAAAAAGGACAATGACAAAGAGGTCATGGTTCATAGACATAGATTTCAGAAAGTCGAGATCAAGGACGCTAAGATTAATATCGTCTGCGAGGTCGAACAGTTTCCGTTGCGTCTGGCTTATGCCATTTCAATACATAAGTCTCAGGGCTTGTCCTTAGAGTCGGGACATATAGACTGCTCTAGGTTCTTTCTGCCAGAGCAGTTCTTTGTAGCTCTGTCGAGGTTCACAGACCCGAACAAACTGTCTATAGCGAACTTCAGATCTAGCTTGATAAAGTTTAACCCAGAGTCAGATCAGTATTACGCAGACAATCCGTCCTGCTTCAACCCAGATTATAAGTTGGATAAATATGTAAAGAGTCAGTATAACATTCCAGACTTGTCTGAATCTGAAAAAGATGACCAAGACCCATCATCTTTTGGCGTTAAGTCAGCGTTAGACAACATATCTGATAACTTAGAGGACGATACTCCGCCATGGGAGGAGCCAGAACCTAAGATGGATATGACGGTTGAGGAATACGAAGAGCTTTATAAAGAAGATCATGATATTCCATTTTAAAGGACAAAAAGTGAGACGGATAATAAACCTAAAGAAACCACAGAGAAAGACAATAAAGATCCTAGACCCTAATATGGACTTAACTGGGGTGGATCTTTCTCGTATTCCTTTAAAGAAACAAATAGACAAAGAGCTGGTAATACTAAGTATCTTAGTCGTTGCCGCCATTGTAGCAGATTTATTCTGTATCTATGTCATAATTAATGTTTAGTCTACTAAGGCTAGACATTAAACAACTTGCAAAAATAATTAAAAATCCTCTACAAACTGCATAATATCTATTGCAATAAACTTGCAAATATGCTATAATGTCCTCATAAAACACCAAGAAAGGCAGGAACAAAAAGATGGAACTAACAGACAAAGAGGTCAGCATGGTAGTTGACGCAGGTCTAGATTACAGAGACGGCTACAGCGGTCGGGGCATGTTCGGTGCAGAGACTCAAGCAATTGCAGGCTCAGAGTTTCAGATTATGAAATTCAAGGACGAACTCCTTGATTATGTAACTGAGACAGATGATAAGGATTGTTTGGCGCTTCTAAAGAAGTTAAACCACGCTAAATGGGACAGTCTTGGAAAAGGCGTAGTTCTTTACTAGATTTGTAAGAGAAAGGATTTATTAAAATGAACGAGCAGATAAAGCTTATTCTAACATCAATGGCAGCTCTTGTGGTAATAGTGCTACTCGGTAACTTTACTTTAAGTCGGCTAGATTTAACAGAAGGCATAGTTAAGGATGTTAAATCTGGAGACAAGACTCTATACTGTCTGTTTAGTGACGGTTGGCGAGAGGTTCCTAAGGAGAAAGTCATAGACCGAGAGGCAGAGAACGGCTATTGGATCTTTGATAACGGTTATGCCAAGACCTGCAAAGTCAGATAACATATAGACAGAGGACGCAGTTATGAAACGATCAGTAAAAATGGTTAATAGAGTTTATGTTTCGCCAGAGCACACGCAGATCCTTATGAAAGGAACAGATATCAGAAGCTGGATTAGAGAGCAGCTTTATGACATAATTAAATCAGGCAGAAAGAAGCTAAGCACTATCTATGCACCAGTCCGCGTAGAGTTTGAATTCGGTGCAAGAAAGATAAAATACAAGTCAGATTTTAAGATTCGTCTTCATTTAAATACGACATATTCAACTGATGCTTGCATTAACATAACAAGTAAGCATTTTACGATTACCACTACGGCTGACCGTCTGCATGACATCGCTCTCTTGATTAAGCGGGTTGAAAGGAAGCTCCTGCCGTTCATGCAAGAGCTGCAGATGAAGATTGCTAAGGTAACAGGCTTATATTCAAACTTATCAGAGGTAAGCTTGAGTAACACTTTTGTGGTGAGTCAAAGGTTGGATATACAATCTTATCCATTTGGCAGAGACAAGTATAAAGAGGGCTTCAAGACTTTATGTAAGGTTATTTCTCTCTTTGACAATTATGAGATTAAACATATAATTTATTATCCAGCAGAGTCTGTGTCAGAGCAAGAGGCGCAGGGAGCCCTCGATTCCTTGACAAATACAATTTACTAAGAGGTACATTATGTATGAGTTACCAACAGAAGACAGACAGTATTTATTCAATCATGGGCTGAGTGTCAAAAACTTTATTTGCTTTCGCTTGACTAAGTTTCTAGATGGTCGACGACCATCTTTAGTGTTCAGTGCCAAAGATCTAGAGTTCAGCACATCTACAGACAAGGATGGTAAGCTATGCACATTCTTTAAGCTGTCTATTGTTCCTTTGGTCAGGTCAAAAAGAGAAATCTTGGTAAAGAGCAATTTATGCTCTGTTCTCTTGTCTAGGTCAACTTTAGAAGAAGGGGCAGATTTATTTTTGAAGTTAGATCGCAAGATAAAGCGAACTTTGCAGCAACTTCATGACGAGGTTCAGAAGCGGGTCGGTCATCTTACTCATCTCTGGCTGTTTAACTCAGATCGGTATAAGTTCCTAGAGGTTAGTGTTTATCATAACTGTACTCCAGATGAATCTACAGATTACATCGAGAGAACAGTGGAGATAAATAAACTATACTTTGTCTGTTTCAAGGTTTATTTTAAGGTAGATGAGAAGCAGTATAAAGAGGCTCCCTTTAAGAAAACTCCAGAGGAAGCTGCAGCAAAGGAATTTTTGTATAAGTTCCTCATAAAGAATATTTATTAAATAAGGAATTGATTATGCAATCGAATTCAGATGAATATCTTAAGTTCCATGAGCAGAAGCTCAGGTATGAGGGTGCAGCGTTAGAGCGCTTCAGCTTGATGGCGCTTTATTTCTTAAAGAACACTAGCTCAGATATAGTTCATAACATCCCAGAGACTACAAAAGACTTGTATCCATTGTTAGAAGACTTTATTGAAAACAGAGAACCTATACGTAAGGCTTTCCAAGAGGCAGCCTGCGGAGCTTGTGTCTATAACTTCTCTCTGAACATAATTACGTTAGAGCTGTATGATTCTACAGACAAAAGAGTCTATTTAAACATAGACTCATCCTTAGCTTATGAGGACGATAAGTTCTTTAAGGAATATTTCCAGAGCTTTAAGGATGAGTTGCAATATATTTTGAAAACCTTAGAAAAAGAGCAGAAATGAAAGTCAGTTTATACAATGATGGCATAGGTTACATCACAAACGAGGTATCAACAGTTCCATCTATTTATGCTAACTTCTCAGAAGAGATGCGTATAAAGTTTGCTACAGATATGGCTGCTGTGTCTAGAGGAAAGTTTGAATCAAACAATGCCACTAATAGATACGCTAAGTTGCTAAAAGAAGCAGCCCCAACTAGATACAGAGAGGACGTCATCAGAACATATAAGAAAGAAGACATCCCCTTGTCGTCTACCCCATCCAGACCTCTAGAGTTTATCCCTGTAGTCTTGAACCTAGAGCTTGACGGCTCTTGTGTTAACTTGCAGCTGCTTAACAGATGGTATACAATTCCTTTTAGCGTCTTTATCAACCGAATAGGTAGGTATTCTTTCATAGATAACGATCGTCTTTATACGAACCTCAGATGTCTTTTAAACGCTGGTATTGAATACAACCAGATTCCTTATAACGATTTTAAGGATATTTTTCCGTTTAAAGCGTTCAGAGCTAAAATCCCTATGTTTGTCTGGAGTCAGTTTATGACCCATACGCAGATCTCGAAGGAATCGCAGTCAGACCGTGTAGCAGAGGAAACAGATTACTGGCTGCCATATGATCTAAACAGTAGACTCATAGACAGGTGTCAAACCATAAGAACGTTATTCCAAGAAGAGATAGAAATATTCTTAGAGGGTCATGAAGCAGCCATAGATCTCCTCTTGAATCATTTATCTCAGATGGAGTGTCAGGATCTGTTTGAACAGCTAGGATACAACAGAGAGATTTATAGTCGCGCTCCATATTACTTCAAATACAAAGAGGTAGTATTTGCAGCTTGGTCTAATAACCCAGACACGTTCCAACACTTCTTATTAGAGCGCAATGCATACCCAGAGCTGCATAAGAACTGGACGCAGAGGGAGACAGCAGAGTTTGCTTCTGGTTTGAGGCAGATCTTAGAGGCAGACAAAGATTATCCGTATACGGATCTTTAATCGTTGTTACTATTCTTAATAGTCTAACATTTAATGAAAGGTAATAAAATGAAATTATTTGCAACATCCGCTCGCAAATTAAAAGCGAATCCTATAGAAGACATCGAGAAAAAGATTACAGATGTCCTAAAAGATAAGTTTAACCTCGTTGGTAGTCCTGAGTTTGGAGACGTAAAAGATGGTTGGTTTACTTTTATTGTTTCTGTAGTTGATGATGGGACTACAAATTTACAGATGACTTATACTTCTCATCATTCCTTGTATATGACGTGGGATACTAAGTTATACAAGACTTCAATCTCTACAAAACGATTGGCTCAGCTTGCAGAAACTATGGCAGAGGCAGAGAAGAAGATTCAGCCTTTATTTGATGTTCTGTTAGATTCTCTTGAATAAACTCTCAAAGTAAAGTTTTTATAAAAATTTTACATCGCCGAAATCCCCTACACACTGCACGATTTCGGCGAATTTTTTCAAAAATCATTATGTTATAGTGTATTTTAGGTATTTAGATTATAGAAGATAATATCCTAGTATATTCATACACACACATACCATACTATGTACTACCGCAATGCGGGAGAATGGAGAGAAAAGATTCCCGCCCACGCCCGCATCACAAGCCTCTTGACTTCAAGTCTCAGCCTCAGTCCAAGGCAGCAGACGTAGACACAGATAACAGAACAGACAAAGGCGTCAGCCAACAGCTTAGGCATCTGTTTCCAGTTTCTTGACTCCTGACTTCGATGTAGACTCTCCCAGCACTTCCATACCTTGAGCCAGAAGCTGCCTGCAGATACACAGCAGACTCCAAACAACACTCCCATAGCTCTGCCCTTTCAGGCTTGGCTCATATATAGACAGCAGTCCTTGATGCTTAATTCCTGCTTCAGACAAAGACCCTAACCGAACCGCCACAGCAACAGTCAACAGATAATTCCCAACATCCACCCAAACCTTAAAAAACCGAACTTCCCACAGAATCGAACCTAGAGGTTAGTCACTCCCAGAGCCACGACTCCATATTTTGACTCTAAACTTAAACGAACAAAACAGCACCTAAAACTCCGCCAGACCCGTACAGCCAGCAGGCTTCACGCCTAGTGCAGGTGCTTGTCTCACAGCTGGTTGATAACAGCCTCTTGAATCTCAACTACAACATCTTCTAAAAAGAACCTTGATTCCACTCCGAAACTTAACCGAACCGCAACATCTCAAACGTCTTACAAACAGCAGACATCATAAGTCAGAACCATATAGGGTCTTGACTCCAGATTTTGCTCCGAAACTTAACCCAGATGAGTCCAAAGACAGCTAAGCCTCTTGAATCTATCCGAACATCATCCTATTATTCCCATAAACTAAACCGAAAGGATCCAAAATGGCAACAGCAAACAAAAGAACAACATTCGATGTCTTGTGGTTCATCCGCGACGAGATCAAAAAGTTATCAAAAGATTTGACTTACGACCGATCTGGATTATCTTTCTGGATTCAACCCGACATTCTTGGCGACACGGGCGACACGCAACAGACCCAACCAGGTTTGTTCCAGTTCTTTATCGTCTTGAAAACAAAAGGCGCGCGAGCAACTAGTCCGTCCTTGAAAGGGACTCACTGCGAGCTAATTGTTCCTGAATCAAAGATTGAGGAATCCGCCCCCTTGTTTAAAAAGATCGAGAGGCAGATCCCTATCTTGGTCGAAACCATAAAGAACGGCATCCGAGAGGTATCTGGATACCCAACCGAAATCCGCCTCGTTCAAGAGCGGCTATCCTACAAGCTTCTTGTAAAGGTCTATGTCGAAGGCTCAGCCCTTGACCGCCATAGCTTGAAAGTCAATGGCTTCTTGTCAAACACAGGCAGCTACGAGCTTGAGGTCAGCTTCCGTCAAGATAAGCAAGCAGCTATCGACTGTCTGCTTAACCTAACTGAACCTTACTTTAAGTTCGATTAACAAATACTGAAAGGAACACATAAATGAAAGAGGATCTATCAACAACCCAAATGGCTTCAGCAGACAGCTTACCCCCGTTGAAGCCATTTCTCAGCACTGTCTACAGCCAGTTTGAGCCGTTCCACTTAACAGAGCTCTTGGCTATCCAATCCGAGCTGAATCAAGCCATCGTTCCTGACTGGGAGCAGAAGGGCTTAGACTTTTCTCTTGCGGCTATCCTCGAAACGGGCGAGGCTCTTGACTGTCTACCGTGGAAGTGGTGGAAAGAAACCCAATACAACAAGCAGAATTTAGTCATCGAGATGATCGACATTTTGCACTTCCTGTTCAGCTTGGCTCTGTCGGAGAGGGATCAATTTTGGCAGGATCCGACCGCAGCAATCTGGCGAGCATTTAAATATCCGCCAACATCCCTCGTTCCAGCAACGCGAGATCAAGAGATTATTAATGTCCGAGAGGCGCTCTTGGAGCTGATCTATTTCTTGACGCAATATCGGTTGAATAAATACGTTCCGTCTTTGGAGAAAGCCTTTGAGCTTTGGCTGCAGGCTTGGACGGCTTTGGGTCAGACCCTCTTGCAGATCAGGACCTATTATCTCGCTAAAGAGGCTATTAACCGCTTTCGACAGCAAAATGGGTATAAAGACGGCACTTATCACAAGGAACTCTTAATACCGTCTGCATTCGTCGGGAATTGGGATTTCTGCATCTTTGTCGATGAGCCGATCGAGGATGCTCTGTTCCGCCTAGAGCTTGAGATCCGTCAGCAGTTGGAACAGCCTAAGCCAGATCTCTGCGTCATGGATGACAGCGGCGTTGCTAAGATTTTGGTGGAGGTCGCCCCAGCCCACCCAGAGATCCGAGATTTCATTTATGGCGGCTTTGAGCTGATCTACAAGCTTTGTCCAGAGGCAGACGAATAAGTTGAATATCCATTACAAACTGCAGGATATGTATTGAAACTATAAAACTATTCTGCTATTATGTTCCCAAGAAGTCAATGGATTCAGGGTCTTGGATCTCTTGAACCCATCGACGGACAAAACAATTTGAAAGGCAGGAACAAAACAATGTTACTCGAAGACATCAAAGAGCTTCCGTTCGACAAGAAACCTAAGATCGTTCAGGAGATTATAAAAGAGCTGTCTAAGTTAAGGAACACTCCTTATTATAATTTCTATGCGATCGATAACAACAGTTACGCGTTCACAGCAGACACAGCTTGGCATACAGTCAGCTTGATCTTCAAAGAAACTAATCTCTATACAGCAGACGATGTTTATATCGTTCTTAGCGGTGATGGCATAAGATTCCAGACTGTTCAGGTATTTTCTGATCTTGTCACAGCGGTGGCAGCTTTTGCTAAAGAGATCTCAGATCTCATGGAATATGAAGAAGAGACAAATTAACCCTAACTGAAAGGATTTGATATGTATGCGTTATTTTTATTCCTCATTTTTCTGGTAAATTACCTTATATTCCTATCGTTGAGTTTTTCGGTTGAATATGCAGGGTTATTCCTTATAGCTCTTGCAATGGTTATCGTTGGCTTGACTGTAACAGAAAGCTTTATCATTCCGATGATAAAATACCTTTATAAAATGTATAAAAACAGAGAGATACTTCCAGAGGGAACCCATGCGGTTAATTTGCATGACAAAATAAAGCCATCAAGACAAAAATCGGTTGATATAAAATAAAGGATAAAGTATGCAATGGAACCCATCAGATATCGACAACAGACTTCAGCCAGCAGACAGCAGAAGCCATAACTACCACTCAGATCTGTCTGTATTTGTTAACCCCTTGACGATTGGCTTGGTTAAGAACTCAGACGGTTCATATACGTCAGAGTTCGAGAAGTCGCTCAAGGACGACAAGGCTAAGGATGCTTATGGCGCATTCAAAAGGTATAACCTTAACGCTTTCCGCCATATTTGTAATATATTACTGGCGGATAATGTGGAGGAACAGTTATCGAAGCAGGACAAAGCCTTTATGACTCTGAATGGCTCGCAGGCAAATAGCTTAGTCTTGTCATGGGCATCTAAGGCGACGGAGTCATTTGCTCCAAACCGATACGGAATAATAAAAGAGCTCGTGGATGATGCTCGAAGGAACCCAGAGGTCATAACTCCCGTCTTAGCTTTGCCAAATGTCTTGTATGACCTGATTTTAAACAGTTTGCAAAGTAAAAGGAACAGCAAGGCAGATGCTTCTGTAGTAAATGCTTGTCCTACAGACCTCGTTTACTCTCCATATATTGTCTATGTCAGCTATACCAGAATGCTAGTTGAGATTACGTCGTTGATAACAGAGACCAACGGGTCGGCGGTGTTTCTGTTAAAGGATCTTTATTTCTCTCTTGAATTATTATCCTCGGCATTCTATAAAATGATTGCTTATAGCGACTACAACAAAAATAAATAAGAAAGAAGGGCAATAACAATGAACAGCCATCCATTGAACATCAAGTCGGCTATACTGGCTAATGCTCAAGCAGCGGCTGCTAAGTATAACCTGAACGTCAGTCTAGGGTGCTCAGTGTTTAATCTGAACTCGGATGAAGTATTTTCCTTTCAGATCTGTCTAAATACCGAAGACCCTGAGTATTCCTTGTCTGGACCGCATTATTCAATAACTGCTCCGAAGGGTAAGGCTCAAGATGCTTTGTTTTTGCTTCTAGACTTGGAGTCAAACGTCAAGGACTTTATTAAGTCAATTCAATACGGGGCAGAGTCTTTAACTGGATGCAGCACAGAGCTTCATCTTTACAGCGACGGAGAGCTAGCTTGGTGCCTATACCCAGAGAGAACAGAAACTTATAGACCACCGTTTCATCTCTGCGTAAGGAAGACCATTTTTGCAGATGGCTTACGCATCAACGTCGAGGTCTATTACAAAGATGATAAGAATAAGGCGCAGGAATGCCTAGACAGGCTTGCTGCTAAGTTTGAGCCTAACAAAGAGAGCCCCCTTGCAGAGTAATAATTTAATTCCGTTCTTGTCTAAACTAAACGAACCAGTAAGGTCTCACACAGACCTTACTCCCGTAGAGGAATATGACGGCGTTTACTACAAGAGGGATGACCTCTTTATGCCATATACAGACGTTCCAATCAGCGGCGGTAAGGTCAGACAAGCCATATCCCTCTTTGATCATAACTATGATTTAATCAAAACCCGACATAATAACTCCATAGCAACGTCAACGAATATAGAAAGCCCACAGGGGATAATAATCGCTAGGGTTGCTAGGGAGTTCAAGATGAGATGTATTCTTGGCATAGGCGGCGGCACTACTCAGGCAGACGCAGAGAAGGCTATGCAGAAGCATAGTTTCTTTAGAGGCTGTCATGAGAACGGTGCAGAGCTGCGCCCCTTGTCTAAGTTCGGTTATACCAATGTAATGTATTCAAAGTTGGCAGAGCTGCAAAAGAAAGAAAACTTTTATCTGGTCAGGTTCGGGATAAACGTAGATTCTGATCCAGATGCTATACTAGGCTCTACTTCTCGTCAAGTAGAGAACCTCCCTCTTGATAAGCTTCATCGAATAGTCGTTCCCGTCGGCTCGGGGCTAATGTTCACAGCTATTTTAATCTCTTTGCAGAATATGGGTTGGTTGCAATTCCCTGACAATGAGTGCATAGGCATACAGATCGACAACATAGATCGACGTAAGACCATAGACGGACTGTTAGCGCGATATTTCTTTATGCGACGGATACGATACGAGCAGCCTCTGGATACAACATATAAGTACCATACGCACGTCAAGTCTAGCATCGTCGGCACAGACCATTTTTTAGACCCGATTTATGAAGCTAAGGCGCACGAGTTTGCGCTGAAGCATAATTTACTAACTAAAGGAACATTATTCTGGATAGTGGGTAACTCCATACCCGTCCGTGAGTTCTATAAAGGATAAAACTATGAACTTCATTGTAAGACTTATTACGGCGGCTACATTGCTTTTGACTTTCACAACGGCAATGAATGCCTTACCAGCTTCTAATCAACCCACAGAGGTTAAAACTTCGCTTCCATTCTCTAAGAATCACCCTAACGCTAATCTAAAGCTGACTTGGGATCATCTAGTCATGATTACGACTTTGCGATCTGTGGCAGAGCAGTATAAGACCTCAGATGGAACAAGCTTTGAGGACGACCTACCTGCTATGGCTCTTGTAGAGACTGCATTGGGTAAGAGAGTCATAGGTGATGGCTACTCTAAGAAAACGGGCAAGAAAAAGGCTCTTGTTCATTCATCGTTAGGTGTCTTGCAGATTAAACCCTCGACTGCAAAAGAGATCATACGTCGTCAGAGGTTAACTCATCTGGACCATTTACTGAAAGACGATAAGAAATTAACTGAAGCTTTGCTAACAGACCTAGAGGTGCAGGCAACGGTAGCAGCTAACTTTCTAGTCTTGTCCTATGAGGAAGCTAAGAAAAAAGGATACTCCGATCCTTATTTCAGAGCTATCTCAAGATACAACGGCGGCTGGTCGAACAAGAAGTATTACAATAAGATAAAATCGAACAAAAGAGTTCTTGACTACCATCTGTCGAAGCTAGACCTGATTACGACCTATAAGCTTGCCTTAGATTCGTTTCATGCTCCTAAGGCAATCAAACGTAACAAGATGGTCTTTACAACCTCTAGAACGTTCACAGAGGTCTTTATCGACTCTTACGCTCTGGCAAGGAACTTAGACTGGACTTTATACATTTATGGTAAAAGTCCTATTATTTGAAAATACAAACATCAATTTTGAAAGGATTTGGAGGATGACATATGGCATTAACTAATCAAGAGATATCAGACAAGATTAAAGCCTTGTCTGATAAGATCGAATCGCTTAAGAAGGAAAGAACCACGTTAGAGGTCAAGCTTGAGCAGATCGTAGAGAAAAAAGAGGAGCTTCGTAAAGAGATCTTAGCTGCGTTCGGCACAGATGATCTGGCTGTATTAGAAGTTAAAAAAGATGAGTTTATTAAGAAACTCGAATCAATCGAACTATAACAAGGAGGCAGAAGTATGCAAAACGACATCAGCACGATGGTAGATAGTTTCATCGAAGGCGGCACAGCCGTAGATGCTAACCTAGTCTTGACTCTTAAGAAAGAGGATTTTCAAAAGATAAAGGCTACGTTCAAGCCAACATCGAACGAGACTTTTATTTTATTTGAGGTTCAGGCGTCAGGTCTGGTAACCTGCAGCATGAACGATAACGGCGTGGTCGCTTGGTGCAATATCTCAACTACAGATATTAACCTACACGGTGAGAACTATCAATTCTTTTATCTAGATAAGGCTAGAGTGAATAAGATAGCAGATGTCTGCACAGGTTCGGTAACATTCGTTATAGCGGATGGTCAGCTTCAGGCTAAGATTGGGACGACTGATCTACACGTCAGCCTGCCTATGTATGACGCAGCAGTCGATATCAAATTCACAGAGACTGATAGTGAGACCTTACCATCAGAGACGGTGGCTGCATTGACAGATCGCTTGGCTGCTTCTAAGAGCTCAGGTGCCTTTGCACTTCCCGTCATGAGCTTAGCGGATAAATGGTATTTTGGTAACAGCCAATCGGTAACAATCACAAAGACGGGCTTCCAGCACTTGAAGCTCAATGTAAGCCCAATTTTCTTTGATTTCTTGTCTAACATCATCTTTACAAAAGAGGACGTTAAGTTTATACTAGACGACAAAGATCACTGGGTCGTCGTCTCGTCTGGCAATGTCTTTTATAAGGTCGCAGTGCAAGAGGTAGAGTTTGATGACGTAGAGCCTATCTTGAATGAACCATCTGTTTGTGAGGTGACTATGGATACGCCTGACACTGTTTCAAAGCTTCAGGTCTTGTCTATTCCTTTAATCGGTATGGATAATGCGTTATTCACCCTCACAGCTGGCGACAATGCGTTTGAGGTCAGGGTTCGTGATGAAAGTAACCGTGTGTCCACAGACACTTGGGCGGTCAAAGAACAGAAAGACTTAAATAAGCTAAAAGACACCAGCTTGGGTATTCAGCCTTATCTACAGACTGTTAATGCTTTACGTCCAGATGGCGTAAGCTTGAAGTTCAAAGAGACGGCGGTGGTCTTTGAGGATGATGGTCAGACTACAATCTTGCTTAACTTTGTTTAGTCTAAGTTGTAGTGCAGTATAGCTGCAACCACAATTACTCATCATACTCCTTGTAAAAGAGTTCTAGCGTACCTTAAAAGTACGCTAGACTCAGCCATCTGTATTTCCTGCCTCGTAGATGGCTGAGTCTAGCGTATCACTCAAAGGATAATTATGAATAATTTTGACATTCAACCTTACAAAGACAAACTTCAGAGTTTAGAGAAACAGGCTATCTATCTGCAAGGTCAGATAGATATGCAGAAGTTGGAGCTGAACTCCTTGCTGAATAAGAGCAATGAGTTGACCTATGAGCTAAAGGTCTTGGACGAGGTCAATCAGTTTATGTCACAGGCTATCAATAAGAAAGTCATTAAGGTCAAGCACCAGATAGAGGACATTATCAACAAAGGCTTAGCTTTTGTTTACAAAGACGACTCTATAAACATAACCGTAGACACAGAGTTCAAGAACAACAGAACGCAGTTTAAGGTCAGCATATCAGACGCTAAAGTCACATCAGCTAACCTAGAGGAATCATTTGGCGGCGGAGTCTTGGCTACAGTAGGTTTCTTGTTTAAGGTCGTTACGAATGTCTTACTTAAGAATGAACGGCTGATGGTCTTTGACGAATCGCTTACATTCGTGTCTAAACATTATCAAGAGAATTTATCTGCGTTCATTCGAGAGCTGTGTGCAGACTTAGACTTGACCTTAGTTCTTATCTCTCACCAGCCGTTGCTTCATTCACAGGCAGATTTGGTCTATGAGGCATATAAGGACGGTGGTGCCGATGCTCCAACAAGATTTAGATTAATTGAATCTGAATAACATAATCTACTAAGAACAACTTTTTAATAAGACGACAGCTGATAAAATTTAAGGAAATCAAAATATGGAAGATCTACCAAGATATTTGAATTATAAATACGTGTCTTATAACCGTTTCCCCACAGCTGCTAAGGTCGTCTTATTGATCCAGACGGCTATCCAACTTATGACCCATGTCAAGTTGGAGAACATCATAGAGAACTTGATCGTAGAGGAAGTCCTAGAGGGCAATAAGTCCGTCATAAACTTTACATTAAATATTCATCCTCAGTATAGGGCTATGGTGTTCGGTCGTCAATTTTGTAATATCAGCAGTCTAAGGAAGCTAATAAGTAACGCCTCAGGTTTAGATAACATTTTCTATAAGCTTATAGTCACAGAGGGATAATAAATTAAAAGGATAAAATTTGGATAATTCTGAATCCTTAGAAGCAATATACAGACAGGCAACGCATCCAGATAACATACAACAGGCGACTAGCTATCTGAGGTCTCAGAGAGGCTTAAGTTACTTTGGTGGCTTGGGCTTCATCCAATACGCTAAGTTCAACGGGCATACTGTAGCTAATAGCATAACGATCCCCGTCTTTGACGCTACAGGTAAGCTTGTACTTCTAGATTGTAAGAACATACAGACAGGCGAATACTCTAAGTTGATTTCACCAGACAGTTATTATACCCCTATACGAAACCTATCAGCAACAGTTAGGCATCGAATTATAACTGAAGGTGTCTTTAATGCGGAGTCTATACAACAATGTTTCCCTATGTCTGGCTTGACGATAAGTTCAACGTTGAGAGCGTCTATGAACGCTAAGACATATCATATTTTAGCTGCTACGACTACAGAGACAATTATAACAGCCTTTGATAATGATGCGGCAGGGCAAGAGGCTACTCAGTCATTGGTTGATTTTATGAAGGAACACTACCTCGAGCTTGATATCGATATCTTAGAGTTTCCGTATAATGATCTGAACGAATTTCTGCTTCGTAAAGGTAAGGCATTCTTTCAAAAGATTATAGGTCAGCAGCTTAGGCAATATACAACCAGTCAGTCGCAAGGGGCTAGTTGAACTAAACATAACAGGTTCCTATTACAGGCTAGAAATATAAATGCTTCAACGAGGACTCAGCCCCTACCTCACAGATTGCACTGATTTGAGTCCTCGTTGAAGCATTTACTAACAAAGAAGGCAGAATAAGAAAATGGATAGAATCGTTCAAAGCGAAATTTTGAAGTTAATTCCTACGCAGAGTGGTCTGATTAAGGTAATTGCTTACTTTAATCGCTTGTGTGGGGTTATTGATAATTTAGACTCTCATTTAAGGCTCGGTGCTATAGAGCAACATACAATAGACGGTATGAAGGGTGGCGTGGTCTTGACTTACAAGAATGAGCTAGAGCTCTTGGCTGAACAGAAAGAAGACCTTGAAGCTATAAACACAATCTGTTCTTTAACTAGAAGCGATAGTGTAAGTGCTTTCATTCTCTTGTTACGCTTATTAAAGGCGTCTGGCGTGAAGCATTTAATTATTGTGGATTATGTGGATAGATTTCCAGACATAAAGTCTAGATATTTCGCAGAGGGGCAAGTTCTTTCATGGCATCTTGTAGCACAGGTAAAAATTGGAGCAAGGTACTTCTACTGTAACCTTGAGAGGGTCAGATCAATTTATGTAGATGGCATTTATGCTATACAGAAATACTTAGAGAACAGGAAACTAAACAATGAATAAATTTTATGTCGTAATTCATGATTACATTGTAGAAAACATATACAAAGAACTTGTATTAGATCACTCCGTCCTCGTAGGCATCTTTTCTTATGATGAAGAAGGCTTGAAGCAGGCAGAGCTCCTTGCTGAACACGAAGGTGGGAAGGATATCCGTATAGAGGAAAGAGTCCTCATTACTAATCTTTAAGAGTTTTGGTCTGGTCATAGGTCATTATTAAGACTGGAGATCAGACCTATGATATTTTTAGCGAACTTATTAAAACAGAAACTTAACGCAGACTTCTTGGATTACTTTAACAGATTACTTTATAAGAACGGCTTTGTCTTGGTCTGGGGCAAAGATGCAACTTATAACATATTTAAAAGCACAGATTTAGATACTCCCGTCTTGACTGTAGAGCTCTATGCATATAACTTAATTATAAATGATGTCAAAACGCAGGCGGTGGCAGTGTCCTCTTTGACGCCCGATGAATCTATACGTTCCCGCGTCGCGCCTAGATTAATATTTGAGCTGATAGCTAAGGCAGCAGATCTGTGTCAGTTGCCTATAATCCTTAAGGCGTCAGATTTCTTGGAGTTGACGACTAAGTTTAATGAGAATAATCTTATTACGTTAGGCTTCCATGAACAGACTTTAATGGATATGTCTGGCGTCAAGTCTAATTTTGAATATGTCAGATTGGCAAGGACTGAAGAGCTATGACTTTAATAGTCGTTCCAGAGGTCTTGAAGTTCCAGCCTCTGTTAAAGTCAAGGAAGAAGCTAGAGCAGATCACAGACGAGTTAAGAATCAGAAACTTAACTCCCGATAAGCTTCAGGATGAGTTTGCTAGATATCTGGCTTCGGTCTTGAGGGCTAGGGTGCAGAGGTCTATACAGTTACAGACCATAGGTACTAAGCATATGAAAGACATTTATAAACCATTGTCGCCAGACTATAATAAGACGAAGCCTAAGTTCTCAAAGGATAAATTCTGGATCAATACAAGATACTTGGTTGATCATATACAGATATTCAAGACGGGTAGAGAGTATCGCGTCGGGTTCAAGAACTCAGACACATACATAGACGGTAAGACTAAGGTTGCTAAGGTCGTAGTCTGGTTGGAGCGAGGGACAAAGAATATTCCCGCTCGACCCTTGTTTTCGGTGCATAGTAAATACATAACAAAGAACATCATGCGGTTCTTTGCTCATTTCTTGAAGTTCAGATTTGGAGTAATTTTATGAACGAACAAAAGACAGCAGACCAAATAGCAATAGAGTTAAAGCTGCAGCCAGCTCTAGACTCAGGTTTAACAAGTCGATTCTTTGCTCATTTAGTTCCGTCAGATGAGACAGTCTATCAGCTAACTAACTCAGATCAAGTCAAGATCCTTAGAGACAAGATCTTAAAAGAGCAGAATAACAAATGCCTGCTTTGCGGTCGAGAGATTCAAGAAGGCAAGGCAGTCTTGGATCACAGCCATAGAGGTGCTAACGGTGGAACAGGACTAATAAGAGGCGTCCTATGCTCTGGTTGCAACCAGTTCTTAGGAAAGATCGAGAATAATTTATTACGTAACGGGTTAACCCCAGAACTTTTACGTGTAGTTCTGCCTAATCTGTCTAACTATGTCTTAGAGCAGAAGCATAAGCCGTATGTCCACCCAGATCATAACCCTAAGCCGCAGAGGTTGAAAATAACGTCATACAATAAGCTTGTTAAACTCTGTAAAGAGTTTAACTATCCTAAATCCAAGATTCCAGAGTACCCTAAGAGGCAATATTTAACAGAGTCATTAAATAGAGTTTTTAAAGATCTGGGTCTTGAACCAGAATTCTATAAAGAATAAAACAGGAGATACTTATGTTTCAAGATATACTAAAAGGTAGTGGGAGGTCGTCTGTGGCAACGAATCTACGAATTAAATTAAGTCAAAGACAGAAAGAATCTAGCAGAACTCTAGCGGATCAGATGGCAGATGAGCTAGCCTCTGTCCAGTTCTCAAAAAAGATATTTGTATTTTACAAAGGCAATGAGTACGCAATTACAGATTGTGTCAAGACTTCAGGCAAGGCTCTCTTGACAACATCTTTAGAATCTAAGGATGCCGTTCGTTCAAACTGGCTACGTTCAGAGTTGCTTCAATGTTCAGGACTTCCTGTTAAGATTGAGATTAACGGTAAAGAAGTAGACCCTCAAGACATAAAGAACGACAGAATTCTTGCTAACAAGAAAAATAAAGCAGAGTTAGAGGATTTAGATACAGATGCCCTTGAATCATACACAGATCCTTTAGCAACTATGGGTGGGCAGCTCGTTACATCAGAGGAAGGCTCAGCTTTACTTTCAACTATTGTAGAGGGGTTAAAGAATCTAAACATTGAGGTTTCTAAAGAGAATATTCAAGCTGTATTAGATTCATTTGAGAGTAATTTAGATTTATTTCTAAATAGTCCAAAAGAGACAGAGTCTGCATCTTTGTCTGAAGAGGATTTGAGGTTCAAGCAAGCACTAGAGGATATGGGTCTAAACACTTCCGTTTCCGCTCAAGAGGACGATAATTCCTCTCGTTATATCATAACTATAAAGGCAGATTTGACTGTATCTCAGGTAAAGAAGTTAATCGCAATTATAAAAGACATTTATGGCATTAAAGAAGACCTAAAGGTAGATGTGAATGGCGATGATGACTCCGTAACTACTCTTAGCTTTGACCTTGTAAGCTCTACAACAGGCTCTGCTGCTGTAGATGAACCGCAAATTGCTCCAATAGAAGATCCAAAGAAAGATGATGCACCAGCCATCTTAGACGATGGTAATTCTGGTATGGATGATGACGGGTATTCCGATGTCATTTTCTTGTCTGCTTCCTTTAAGGAACTCTACGACAAATGTGACTGGACGGAGATCAGCGTAGAGACGGATTCGGATAAGGCATATACGCAACTCATTAAATCTTTGTCTAATTTTAATGGTGAGGTAGTGTCGAACCCAGATAACAAGCCAACGAATAAGGTTCAATCCTTTAAGACTAACGATGAGACAGGTTTGAGGGAGTTTATCTCTGGAATTAAGAACAACCAAGGCATAAATCTCTTGGCGAACAAGTCAGGGTTAAGATCTCGGTTAAAAACTTTTTTCTTGGTCTAATACCAATTACTGCCAACAATTATTTTATCTTATCCTTAAACATATCTTAAAGAAACACTAAATCCCCTACAGACTAGGGGATTTTTAACCTTATGCCTATTTAACCTCATAGCAACATCTTTCTATTATGCGGTAGATCTTTAAATTAAGGAATATCAAAATGATAATACTTCCACGTGTCGCATCCGCGTTAGACCAGATAGAGATGACTTCTAGTCGTAACTCTAAGACGCAGCTGTTAATCGATCTGCTAGAGGACAAAGACCTATATCCTCTTGTATCAAGGCTTTACCGCGTCGGTCTAGATCCACAGATATCAACTTTCTTGACTAGGCTTCCAGATCACACTACAGGTGCAACTAAGTTATCAGATGATGAGACCTATAATTTAGTTATAAACCTACTAGATAGCTTAATAAACGGTAGACGTCTAAATAAGGCAGAGTGGCAAGAGGTTACAGGTGCTTTACTTTATAACTTAACTCCGCCAGAGTTTAAGTGGGTTCAGAAGTGCTTGACTAAGGACTGGACGCTAGGCACATCTATCTCAACGTATAACAAAGCTGCTCAGGCTCTCTTGCTTCCAACCATTGTAGAGTTTGATACAGTCAGAGTCAGCAACATTCAAGACGCTAGGCTTGATTACAGCAGCGGTGTATATGTTAGTGTTAAAAAAGACGGCGTTAACGCAACCTACGACCCGTTAGGCGTCTTAAGAAGTAGAAACGGTAACCTGATACCGTTATCGCACTTAGAGGCGCAATTACGACCCTTACAGGGTGAGTATGTCATATTCGGTGAGTTGGTATCAACAAACAGACAATCATCATCTGGATTATGTAACTCTGCCATCAAGCTTGGTTATGAGTCAAAGCTTGACCTGACTCCGCTCCAGCTGTATGTCTTTGATGCTATGGAGATCAGTGAATACACATCCAGAAACTTTATCACTCCGTTCAGAGAGCGTCAAGCGTTGGCACAGAGCCTTATAACAGACCTTAATCAACCAGACATCAAGCTCATCAACCACCAGCTCGTATACTCCTTAGAGGACGTCTATCGAATAAACGACCAGTTTGTCCAGCAAGGTGAGGAAGGCATTGTTATAAACAGTCAAGATATGCTCTTTGAGTTCGGTCGCTCTAAGCAACGGGCAAGAATAAAAGAAGTCTTGGACGGAGACTTTGAGATTATAGATGTCTTGCCTCACAGCAGACATCCAGACTGGGCAGGATCTTTAACTGTCAGATCTGTAGATGGATTGGTCATAACTAACACAGGTTCAGGCTTGAATGAAACACCTAACGATAACAAGAACCGCATAGAAATTTGGCGAAACAGAGATAACATCATAGGCAAGATTGCTAGAATTAAATATAACAAGGTCATCCTTAGTCCAGATTCGACTGGCTTCAGCCTATTTATTCCTGTCTTAGATGAGATCAGAGACAGGTCTGATAAGAGCAGGGCAGATTCATTTTATGAGTTAGCGTTAGGTTCAAATCAGAAACACGAAGATTTATTAAAGACCCTAAAGAAATAAAGGAGAATAAACAATGAACACAGTAGATGTTATTAAGACACAGCAAACAGCTATCGATCGAGCTCAAGAGGAGATAAACAATGTTTGTCAGGCTTTTGCAGCTAAGGTTGAGGAAGAGATAAACAAATCTATAGGTGGCGGCAATAAATACGAAGTCTTTCATAGCGGCGGGCTTAAATTCATTATTCGAACAGTCGGTGAAAAGGTCGAACCAGTCGAATGCTGTTTCTATAGCCTTATACCACAACATAAATTAAATGGTGTCTTTCAGATGTACATTCCAGAGAATAAGTTTGAGTTTGTGTCAAATCTTATTTCTCATCTGCTATCAAAAAGACTTGACTTAATTCACCTTAATTGTTTTGTATATGAGTCAGAGGTATCAAAATTTTTCAAAAGGATAAAATAATGAAACTGTTTACATCAAACAAAACAACTAAGGCAGATGCGTTTACATTTTTACAAAACTCTGCCGATGCTGCTGCAACAAAAGAGATTAAGTCTTTAATCAACAACTTTAAATGTGATTTTGACTTAGATAACTCTAGAATTAAATTTGAGACTAGCGGCGGTTATATAGAGATCTATTGCAAAAACTTTAAAAACAGCGTCCATTTAAATGTAGGTTATAATGAAGACTTACTAGACACAGACGCAGACCTCGTCAGCGGTGCGTTAGCAGCAGTCATTAGAAACAATAAAAAGATAAACGACATCCTTAAGCGTCATGCAGAGTTTAGAAACAGAGTTTGGGATGAGGATATCTCTGAGGCTGATGCTAAATCCTTGCTATTCAAATTGTTCAGAGTTTAAGGAACGGCAGATATGAAGCTTTTTTCTCGTAGACCTACTCAGACTCAAGCTGCAGTGGTCGATGTCAACAGTGACGGATCTTACAAGGATGTCAGAAAGACTATACAGACCTTAGATAGACTTCGTTCTCTGATCTTAGATGCTTATAACCAGTCTTTGGCATTAGAGAGTTTAGCTCAGAGCATAGACAAGAAAGCTCCGATCTGGAATGAGTCATCTCTGTTAGACGTCATAAACTCAATTACTGGTTTGCTCTACACAACAGACAAGGCAGAGGTCAATGCTGCTATAAAAGAGCTCGATGCTCATATAGCAAGGCTAAGAAAATAATCGTCCATAAAATCTTGGTCTATATAATTACATTATATAGACCAAACAGCTTTATTTTCCTAGAGCACAGAGCCTATTTAGATACAAATAATTTGGAAAGGCAGACAAATGAACTACAAACAAATCATAGAAACTCATCAGAGGATAACATCTGTTACAGTCAGAGGTTGCTCTATAACAATCAATAAAACATATCGTTATAGTTACAAGTTTCCTATAATCGCTCAGGCTGTAGCTAAGAAGCTTCAAGACTACATCAACATTTAGAAAAGGATAAATTATGCCAGATTATCAACAGTTACAAGATCAAGTTAATCGAGAGACTCGGTCAAAGCTCCTAGAGCGGTTAGCTAAGGAGTATAATGCTAAACAAATATCAGGCTTTGCGGTTGCTAATGATACTTATGTCTATACCGTTCTACTAGACGATGAGTTGAAGTCTGCTATAAGGAACGCTCTGTTTGAGCAGCTTGAGAACGCAGAGCCTGACTTCTTGTCTTTATACAAACCGAAAGACTTATCGGACGAGTATTTTCTACCAACGATAAACTTTATTTTGTCCTTAGACGATATGTACCATAAGTGCAGACTCATACAGCAGCTCATAGACTTCGATGCTTATGTAGAGGATATGGTAACCCCTATCGAGGGTAAAGAGCCTATTAATTTTCTTGGTGAGATTAACTCATATAAAGAGGATAAATTTACGGTGCTTCAATTTGCTAAAAAGAGCAACAGCCAAGACGCAAAGGCAGAGTAATGAAGTTGACCGTGTATATAGGCAAGATGGGGGCAGGTAAGACAACATTAGCATTTAAGGATGCGATGGACTTTAAGGAGGTGCAAGGCGGTTCTGCTATGATTTTATCATTTGCAGACCCCTTGAGGGCTTTATTAAGAGACCAATTCCAGATGACTAAGGAACCACAGGAGCGAGGCACTAAGCCAATCAAAGCTAGAGACATCAAGTGTCGGCTGTTTGCTAGCTTTACAACCTTAGCTGTAGCTAACCTTGGTGCAGCTTACTTCCAAACAGTTAATAACACACTAAACTCCATAGATCTTGACAAACTCATAGACGATATACAGTCCGCGCATCAAGAAGAGGATGCAAATACTTATAAGGTCATATACAGGAGGGTGATTCAATTTTTCGGCACAGATATTGGTCGGGTTATCCACCCTGATTTCTGGTCTATTCTACTCCTTAACAAAGTCAAGGTCATGAATGACTCGGGTAGATTTCACCATGACCAGATATTCGTAGATGACTTAAGATTCTTGTCAGAGTTTAGGCTTTTGGATGAATTTGCTTACAATGCAGATATCGATACTTCATATAAGGTGCTGTGCACATCAGATCGAGAGCGGCGTAAGCGTCTAAGTTTGACTGCCCATGATTTTAAAGCATTGAGTAAGCACACATCAGAGTTAGAGGTAGATAAGATCATACGTCACCTAGACGTTAAGCGAATTCCTTATACAACGATCGTTTAAATCTTTGAGAAGTGCCTGTTAAGGGCTTTACTTCTCATCCTCTTGTTTCCTACTACAATAGAAATTCAGAAAAGGATTTTGAGATGACAAATACACAGACAGACAAAACTTCACAGGCAGAGGTCTCATTGGCAGATTTGCTTCCTGTCTTACAAAGAACAAACAAAATCGTTTATAATTATCTAAAAGACCATGACTTAAAGCTGCAGTATGCAGAGTTCGGTCAATACAAGATCTTGCTAATAAATTCTATGTTTGCTTCGGCACTAGGTTATCGTGTAAACGCTAATTTTGAGCCTTTTGACTACGATCCAGATACAAATACAATCATAATTTATCATCATCCGTCACGAACCTTAGAATCGCTTATAAACGTCATAAACAAGCTCTTGGCTCATTTTGATGCTTTCCTAGAGGCAGCCCCTACAAGAACATATAAAGAGAAGTTTCCTAAAGGGTTGCAACACGTTCCAGCTTATAAGTCTGCAATCCTCATAGGTAGTCTGTATTCGTATGAGGTCTATTATAACTCTTACAATTACCTCAGCTGCGATATAAATAAGGATTATTTCCATGACGTCATTTAAGACATCTAATCCAGTCTTAGAGAACAAGCAGATTATGCTAAATGCAAAGATTGCTAGGCTTCTCTTGAAAAACAACCGAGTCAAAAACCAGAAGCCATTCTTGATAAACGCAATTGTAACGAAGCTCTACAGTCAAGAGGGCATTAAGCCGAGTCCGCATATATTCACAGAACTTCAGATGACGTCAGAGGTTCAACAATGAGTATACAGGCAGAGACTAATTACTCTTTAATCTGCACGAGGTCAGATTTCTTAAGAACGGTCGTAACTAAATACATAATCCAGAAGAACATAGATGCAGGGCTGTATCCTAACCAGTCTTTGTTCGGTAAGTGTATTTTAGTCGGAGATGACTTAGAACCCACTCCAAAGAAATATATAATTTCATACAAGACCAGACCTGATTTCAAGGTCATTAATGTAGATGAGGATCCGTTGTCCGTCTTGGCAGAGGTCTTGGGCGTAGAGAACAAAGACTATAAATCATATGTCCGCAATAAGCTTCTCAAGAACCCTAACATTAAACCTAACAGTTTATACTACTATATGATCTTGCTCAGGGATTGCATAGACGAAGACACAGACTCATTTAATTATACCAAGGCAGACATCATTGTGGATACGTATACGTTTGAGGTCAGTTCATCTGCTTTAGATCGATATAAAGCCTTGAATGCTTATGTAATGACTCCATCGGAGAAGACTTTATTTGAGCTTGTTCGTGTATTCTCGCAAGGTCAGGATCTACGTCGAAGATTAACTTCTATTGCCTATTGTATGAAATCAATATTAGAGGACACTGTTCCAAATTACATAAAGTCTAGGGTTAGTTTCTCTCAAGACCCAGCAGTGATTATGAATTATCTCAATTTGAGTATCCAGATAGCTACGTTTGAGTCTTTTGAGGAATTCATATCAAATATGATAAACAAATTGGTGGATTAGGCAGATGGCGACGAATACTTTATTGTATAACAAATACAGACCTTTGAAGTTCTCAGAGGTCGCTGGTAATAAAGAAACGTCCGATATTTTGCGAGGATTATTAAGAAATAATCAGGTCAGGAATACCCATTTCATACTGGCGGGAAGCGCGGGGTGCGGGAAGACCACCACAGCTCGCATCTTAGCTCGTGCTATCAATTGTCTCAATCCTCAGGACGGTGAGCCTTGTAATGAATGCGAACATTGCAAGAAATTCCTTGCTGGTTCATACCCAGACTACATAGAGGTAGATGGTACTTCATACAACAAGGTTGAGGACGCTAAGAGATTAGTAGAGATCGCAACGCAGTACCCTTTAGTAAAGAACCATTATCGAGTCATAATGATTGATGAGGCTCATAGGCTTAGCAACGCCGCTTGGGATAAATTCTTGATCTTGTTAGAGTCCGCAGACGTCAAGACTATATTTATCTTTGCAACTACGGATATACACCTATTTCGCCCTGCTATTTTATCTCGATGCTTTACATTTTACATCAAGCCTTTAATCGCCAGAGACATAGCTCAGGAAGCCTTGCGTATCTGTAAAGGTGAGGGCATCTCTTACTCAATGGATGCCATAAACAAATTAGCTTACAATTATCAAGGTAAGCCAAGAGACGCAATAAAGACCTTAGATATGATTATCAGGTCAACAAACGGCTTCCTTGAGTACAATAAAGAGTCAATTGAGCAGTCCTTGCTGCAATGCTTCAAGTTGGCTTATTTTAACAAATTTGAAGAGTATCTGCCTATTGTAGAGCGTCTGGACGTCTCAAAAATATACAATAACTTAACGACGATGATTTCAGAGGTATTCTTGTATCCTAAGGTGCAACCTATTTTAATTGAGGCTCGGCAGATAGAGGGGTTCAAGAACCTTATAGACAATAATGCTTTTAAGCAGATCATAAATGATACTTTACTGTATAAGCCAAATGATATCAACTCATTAATCCTGCTCTTGGCTCAGGTGTCGGCTCTGGGCATAAAGCTTCAGGCTAAGCAAGAGCAGACGTCACAACACAAAGGTAGACGCTTCGTAGAAAAGAGTCAGTCAGCACAGAGGCAGATTTCAGTTGCAGTTGATATAGACTCGGAGGTAATAACCTCACCTAAACAAGAACAACCACAGGTGGGTCTAGATTCGTCTACAATCGTTCAACCTAATTTAACAGCTACAAACACTCAACCGCAGGTTAAAGTTCAACAGACTTTAACTACGGTAGATTTAGAAAAATTCGGATTTATAAAGGTCAGCTAATGAGATATGAAGTCTTAGTTACGGAGAACCCAATCGATATAGTCAAGGCGGAGAAGCTTAGAGCGCTAGGCTTGGTCGTGCCTTTTATTCCCTCAGACGAAGAGTTTAACATTTATGCTTATATCCCCGAAGGCGCAGATATTGACAGAGATAAGATTAATGCTATTCATTACTTCGACTCTTTGCATCAATACATCACAGAGGAAGAGTTGCAGAGGTATGATTTGTCTATCAAGGCATTTAACTCTGTCGAGATCGGAGATAAGGTAGCGATAAAGGGCTATAAGAAGCTTATAACCACAGTCGTTGCAGTAAAGGATAATGAGGTCACTACGGAGATAAACCTTAGAGGGTATATCTACAGGTTCCACGAGAATATAGAGCGGGTGTCAAAGGCAGAGATCATCTACCCTAGCGTAGAGTGGAATTTTAGGGACACTTATGACTGCGATCTATATGTAGACTGCGATCCGTTTAGTAAGATAGACCAAGAGTTTACCTATGTTCACTCTCTGTTCTACTTTCTGCTCCGCTTGAAGCTCTCATATTCCAGAATGAATGTCATTCTTGTCAACCCTAGATTTGATTTCCATAAAACATTTGGCTTTGGTGCTTATTTTGGGTCGAAAGAGTTACTTCCTTTAGAGGCAGAGGATTATTTATACACAGAGGACTTAACCGTATACGAACCTAGTTTGAACGTCATAACGAAGCAACAGGTCAGGAATGTTAATCACCTTGTTACAGTAACTCCTGACGTCTTTAAGCAGATCACAGGGCTGCAGACCAGTAAGCAGTTAAAGATTCTTAACAGGCTCCTTGAAATCTACAAGAACAGCAAGAGAATAATCAGCATTCCTAAGATGAAATCAGATATTTTATTTGACGCAGATCGAGTTATGAAATTAAACCACATTAAGCCTAAGGACTTAATCCATAAAACGATTCCTTTACGGCGAGAAAATGCTTCGGCTCATTTCCTCTTTGATATGAATGAGTGCTTTAGGTATTTGCTTGAAAAGAAATTTATCAATATCGCAGAGAACATCGATTATTATATGACAATTTTGAAAGGTTAGACTGATGGAAACTTCATACATAGATTATTTATCAACATTGCCGCAGAATGAAGTCGGAGAATCCTTGAAGGACTTAATACGAGATAACTATGATTTCTTTAAGCACTACCTAGATGAGCTGTTTCACATAGAGGCTAACTACATCTATCTGAACCTCGTTTGTGGAGTAAGTCAGACCCGTATAGCAGAGATGATTGGCGTCAGTCAATATGGCGTTTCTAAGAGAATAACTGCGGGGTTGAATAAGCTATCTTATTTGATCCGTATTCCAGAGAAGAACAGAGCTGTGGTTAAGAAGGATCTGTCCACATTGCTCCCTACCTTAGAGGCGGATGTAGTCTTTAATTATTACTTTATGAAGACGTATGCCTTGACAGGAAGGCTGATGAATTTAGATCATAACTTAGTAAACTCCGTAGTAACGTCTGGTATAAATATGCTTCATAAGTTGGCTAAGGCTACAGACTTAAAGTCTTTCTTAACGACCTTTATATCTAACCATAACCTGAACATAAAGTCAATGCAGGAGCTTGAGGTGTATCATCCTGCTATCTTTGAGAAGTGTGTTTATTTTAAGAATCACCCAGAGGAGATAGAGGGCTTGGTCTTATCTGCTCAGAGGTACGTTACTTATATTCAAAATCTGATAAAGGTTTCATCATACGGAGACTATACATTTAAGCTTTATGACAAGGATCGAGTATGACCCAATCGACTCAACTCCAGACCTATGACGTCGCCCCAATATCAGACTTGACCCACAGACTCATCAACCACAGAAACGTAATAATAAATCTGCTTCCATCTAAGGCTCGGCTCAGAGACGTAATGTTCACTACAGATCGATTATGTCCTCATCTGACAATAAAAGAACATCATTGTCAGAGCTGTGGTGCTTTTGTAGGATTCATAGGGCAAGAGGACACATCGCTTCAGTTTTATAAGCATCTTACCTTGCTAGCTAATTCATTCATCAACTCAGATAACGTCTATGTCATCACAGACAGATATACGCCAGATGACTATCAGCTGCCAACAGTCGGTATGTCCTTGATGAAGCATAAAGGGTTTAAGTATCAGGCTACATACATCCTTTACAATAAAGTCGCAAGAAGTAAAGATGCAGGGTTCGTCAAACAAACGTTCATAACTCACTTTACATCGTCAAAGGACTTCATATGGAAGTCTAGGGTTATACTTGCCCCGAAGATCGATTTACTCTCGCTTATTTCTCACAATGATTGTTTATTTGTCAACCCATCTTTGGATTTTCTTAAGTTTTATAGCAACGATTTCAAATTCATAATAAGTGACTCGTCGGTAGCTGAGGCACTTATGCAACAAAAGGATATAAAATGAAAAACCGAGATTTTGATAGGTTGGTAAGTTCTTACGTTGACGAGTCTGCTCGTAACATTAAGGCAACAAGAATCAATATCGCAGATCTACATCTTAGCGTCGGTGCTCTGAAGTCTTTTGCTAGTTTCTTTGAGAACACAGACACAAGTATTAAATTTAAGCCTAGAGCCACACAGATGTCTGCTAACAGAATCCTAGCGGTTCTACGTAATGCTAACCCAAACATAGATATTGAATACTCAGATGAACTAGATGATGACAATGAGTTCGTTCATAAAAGTGCAAAACCTTTGTGGGTTTTGTCAAAGGATGCTAGTGGCACATTCAGTTTAACTAAGGCTCCAAGATAATAAAAGGATAACAAATGGATTTCAACACAGAAATAGCTAAGCAACAAATCGACCTTTCTCTTGAAGGCATTGATGCTCCGCTTCTTGACAACCCAGACCCAGAGTTTGATGAGTCTTTGGGTCTAGACTTAAGCTCATTAACAGATTCTGATTTGTATAACCCAGAGGCAGATGAGTTTGAAGAGGCAGAAGTATCTGTTCCAAGTCTAGAGCAAGACATCATAAGATTCTTGTCAGAGAACCCTAGCTGCGTCACAGCTTTGCATAAGAATCCAGAGGCAGCATTAGAGTTTATATCAGAACAACTCGACTTAGACGGCGTCATAGAGCTTTATAGATCTAACCCAGACTTTAACGTCTTTATCAATGCCATAGCTCAAGGCTTCTTAGTTTCAGATAACTTCGTTAAGGTCATTCCAAATACGGTTAAGATTTTCTTTATAACGTCAGAGCTTCTTGAGTCTATTCACTTAAGGAACTTGGCTAACATTAATATGTATAAATCGACTCCAGCTATCTTTGACTTTAAGCCAGAGAGCATTAATGCGCTGGGTTCTGTTTATAAGCAACATCAAGGCACATATAAAAGCCTATACAACTACTTGCAGGCGTATTGTTACAAGCCAGTCGTCGGGGAGAAAAACAGCATCTCCGTGCTAGATTTCGACGATATGACTATTGCTAAATCAATAGTTAAGTCCTCTAAAGGCATAACCGCTGGCTTGAATAAGCTTAAAGCTGCAGGTTGCGACCAGTCAAGACTTAACAGACTTACTGTTCTTGCTAAGGCGCTAAGAGACAGCAAACAATAAACACAGAGAGGGCGATATGGAAACTACAAATCAGAATAACTCAGACGTAGTCCTAGAGTCAGAATACAAGATGGCTCTGTTTCAAGAATCCTTGGATAAACTAACAGAGTCCTTGAAGCAAATCACAGACTCTGACTCTACTAAGTTCGGGGATAAGGCAGATGCTATCATGAACGCTATGCTCAGCCTTGTTCCAGCTCTAATGAGTGAGTTGGCTCCAGATAAAGTTGAGATAGATGAGTCTAAGGCTAATCATATCATGAAGATTAACGCCTTGTTCGTGTCTATCCAGAACTCTCTTTATAAGAAACGTGAGGTTGAGAACAAGGAAGAGGTCGATCTGGCTCACCCTAAGATCCAGAAGGCTATTGAGTTCATCTTTGATGGTGTCCTAGAGTCAATGTCTGCCGTCGGTATCAGCAAAGACTTGCAGGCGACGTTCACCCATGACTTCTCGCTCCGTATGGTCGACTTTGAGAACAAGATGAACCGTTTACTAAGAGGCACATCGTTTCAGCAATTGGATTCAATCACTAACCCGTTAGTTAAGGAATTTACAGACAAAAGGAATTCATAGATATGAGTTTCTCTGAGAAAATAATTAAGAAGCTCGATGGTATCGGCGTAGAGCGAAAGAACATCTTAGATTTTGCTAGAGATGATTTAGGAATAACTTTGCTCCCTGCACAGATCTTTATATTCAAATTATTTTACTCAATTCCTCTTTCAAACGACAAGAAAGATAACTGTATCCCCATAGGCGATCGCTTTAATGAAAAGATCCTTTATGAGTTCTCAGAGGTGGAGTTTGCAGAGTTCTTGTATAACTCCAATAGACTTAATATAAAGAACATAGACCCAGAGGCAGTCTTTACAGAGATCGTCTTTGTGATCGGTCGTCGAGGAACAAAGACTACGATGACATCAATAATTACTCTATACACCATCTACCTGATTCTCTTGCTAGAGAACCCGCATGAGTATTTCGGTATTCTTGAAGAGGATGAGATTGGTGTGGCTATTGTATCTAACTCCAGAGACAATGCAGACCGACAGTTTAGAACTATATGCAAGATGGTATATAGCTCGCCATTCTTTAAGAAGCATCTAGTTAAAGATCCTGTTAACGGTTTCCTGTTTCTGAAGTCGAGGCGACTATTAAGTTCGAATTCGCCTAAGGTGCTAGAGCGAGGAGATATCCTTATATCAACCTTTGCAGCTAACCCTAACGTTCGCGGTGCATCGAATATTGTAACGATAGCAGATGAGTTCCACCACTTCTTGGATGCAGACGTGTCCTCTAAAACTAATCCGTTGGATAAAGTCGTCTTTGAAGCCTTGACGCCATCAACGTCTGGTTATGTTTATCCAGACGGTAAACCAGCAGGTAAGAACTTCTTTATATCCTCACCAAATGGACGTAGAGGTATGTTTTATACTATGTATAAGACTGCTATGAAGCATAAGACTGAGCGTCCTACTTCGTTGGTCATAAATGTTCCGTCGCATTGGGTCAATAATAAGCTAACTCCTCAGACCTTGAAGTCATTTTTCAATAAGTCCGAGCTGTCCTTTGAGCAGGAGTATGAGGCGAAGTTTGTTAATAAGACAGGTGGTTGGTTGAATAACATCAGAGCAGAGGTAGAGTCCTGCATTAATAAATTTAATAACAACGACATCAATCCGGGTAACTCACATATGACTTATTACTTGGGCATAGACTTTGGTATTGGTCATGACGGCACAGCTTTGGCGGTTGCTCACTATGAACCGTATATTCCCAGCGATTTTGCTTCTTTGTCGCCTTTGCCTAATCAGGACACTCGGGACAAGGTCAGTGATATAATCATCATTGATCATATCTCATACTTGACTCCAGAGGCAGGGCATTTAGTTTCACTGGATGACATATACGCAGAGCTAGACCACATAATGAATTATTACATTATACAGGACGGAATATTTGATCAGTGGTCTGGAGGTCTGTTTGAGCAGCTGCTTCAAGAGCGAGGTTATACTAATTTACGTAAGTTTCCTGCTACGCAGCAGTCTAACTCGGATCAAGCTAAGCTGTTTAGGCAGCTGGTTCTGGAGGGAAGGGTCATTTTTCCAAACAAGCCAGATTTCATAGAAGAGCTCTTTCGTTTGAACGAAACGGTGTCCAGAGATGGCTTAATAAAAGTCGAGGATGTTAATGTCCATGACGACCAGTATGATGCTGTGGCTCGTGCCATATGGTTGGCATTTAACTCTGTGGACTCAAACTTACAATCTTTTAATGCTTTGTATAATCAGCAACCTGTTACTAACCATAATGGTGTTACTCCTAGATTAATTCAGAGGTCGGTTGGGACTAAATCTAACACAGATCCTAACAACGTCAGAAGTTATAAGAATGCAAGAACTTTAAGGAGAATCAAATAATGCCCGTAACAAGCACAAATAAAGATAAAGTTTATCGAGAGAATAAAGACAAGAATACTCCTACGTCTAAGACCTATTTAATCTCTGCCTTTAAATCTAAGCCGTCAGTAATGGAGGACATTAACCTAGATGACGCTGAGAATATAGAGGATGAGCGATTAGGTATTCTGCAAGAGGCAGAGCTCTTGATTGAGCAGATTAATGAGGACATCCTTTCCGTCGGCAGATTGTCGGCTTCTCAGAAGAAAGCAATCTTTTACTATTTGTCCATATTCTCTGCTTTGGTGTCAAGAATTATTGACTTACATACTAAGCTTCCATTGGCAACATTCCGATTGCAGAAGCCTAAGCATAACGTAGATATCGTTCAAGACTATATCTTTGATTATTTTAATAAATTAGTCAACTCGGCTAAATTCAAGGTTGAGTTAAGAAATATTATACGTAACCGTTGGGTGTTCGGTGTAGGCTTGGCAAGAATTGATGATGATTTCTGTTTCTTGAAAGATACTTTAATAGATGACGACTTATCGAACATCACTAGACCAGAGATCTCTCAGGAAGACCTAGACAAGATCTATGAGATCAACAGCAAATACAACTTAGACCCAGAGTCGATTTCTTGGTCTGAAAAGCTTGAGGTCTTGAAGCACTATATTTTAGACATCAACCCAGACTATAAGGGCATAAAGAGTTTCCGCTCTATCAGCCCTCTTGACGTAACTACGACTAAGGTTAATCGTGATATTGATTACAATATCTACACAATTCCACAGTCGAAGCCTTTAACAGACTTTATAAGTTCTTTTAATGATACGGATAAAGACTTAGAGCAGACCTTAGAGGATTTGGGGTATTCAAAAGCAGCCATCCATCTACACACAGATTCAGACTCCTCTGCAACTATAGACATAGATTCAGATCCATTTAATGACGACGGCGCGTATATAATAAGTCTTGATGCAGGTCAAGATGTCCTTATGCTTGAGGATTCTATTTTGAATAGAATCTTGGAGCCAGCTATACGTAACCTTATAGCAACTCGTATGTCAAATCAGTTAGTATCTCTTTCAACTAAGGTAGATCGTATCGTGTCTGCGCCTAATGCGTCGAAAGGGCAGCTTGATATGCTTCAGCAAGATTTGCAGGCTATGGCAGAGGCAGATCAGGGTTCGCTCTTGGCGGTTAACTTTGAGGTTAATGTCAGTGAGATAAGCCTTGATATGAAGCAGAACGCAGATCTGGATAATGTCATAGACAGAACTAACAAAGAGATCACAACAGCTTTGGGTATTCCAGAGGATATTATATCTGGTGACGGCGGTTCATACGGCGGCTCTTTCTTGAAGGTCGAGTTAATGTCAAACGAATACGCAGAGTTTCGTGATGCTTTGAAAGTCTTTATCGAAGAGAAAATATTTAGACCTATTGCCATAAAGAAGGGCTTTATATCTGTAGACGCATGGGGAGAGGCTGTTCCAGTTTACCCTAATGTTCGTTTCGATAAGTTCTCTATTGCTCGTAACTCTGAGGATATGCAGTTTATAAAAGACCTTGTGTCTGAGGGTATGCTTCCTCGCCGCACCTTGATGGAGATTCTTGGCTTTAACTCAGAGGACATCGCTCAGTCTCTACAACGAGAGCAGGGTTCGTTCTTTAACTCTACGGTTCAAGATACAGTTAATGATGCTATCTCGAACCTATTATCAACTAAGCTTGAAACTGACGTAGACTTTAAGAAGAGAATACTGGACGCTCTCGGTTTTAGCGCGGATAAGTCCGAAGATGATAAGTCTGAAAACAAGCAAGAGGATAATGAAGATGAAAATATTTAGTAATTTAAACCGAAATGCCTTATCTCCTGATATGAAAGATTCAGGTATAGATCAAGACGTTAGAACAAACAGAACTCAGCCTAAGAATACGCCAACTCCACCTTTACCTGTTCTGTCAAGTGAAGAGGTGGACGAGCTTCTCTTAGATTCTGAAAACGTAAACACAGCGACGAGACATCAAAGGCTTGCCCGATCGTTTAAACACAACTCTAATGGCGGCTTTACTTTGGGTCAGTCAATTCGTAGCTTTTACTCATCTGCTCAGCCGCAGGATAAGAGGAACGCGGTCATAACATTTAATTCGAATGATTGGATATTCTTGCAAGCTACTATCGTCAGCTCCGTGAACGTAGAGGATGATGGATATACTGTCACTCCAGATTCTGCTCCGTTTATAAACGATAATGCTAACAGTTGGGACTCTAAGACGTTACAGAAATGGTATAAGACTTTCATAGGCGCGCATAACTATAAAGACCATGATCAAGATCGTTCAAGGTCTAAGGGCATTATTCTCGATGCCGTCTTGCGCAGAATTCCTATTGATGGTTCAAAGACAGGTGAGTCCGTTCTATACGTAGACATCTTAGTTGCGGTAAACAAGAACATAGACCCCGAGTGGGCGCAGTTAATTGATAGTGGTCGGGTTAAGTGGCTATCAATGGGTGCCATATCCTCTGCTTTAAAATGCACTAGATGTGGCTGCATTTCTTTTGATGAGGACGATGACTGCGAGCACATGCTCTTTGAGTTGGGTATGAATTACTTTGATGAAAATGGAATAAAGAGACCTATTGCGGCATTGATAACAGATGACGATTATTTAGACCAGCCTGATTCAGGATATATGGTCTTTAAAGAAGCTTCTTTACTTTCAGTCGACCCAGCTTTCACAGGTGCTTGCACCTCTCATAGAATTGAGGTTGCTCCAGATCAGCAAATAGACTTTATCGTTCCTAGAAAAGCATTGCAGAGAGATGCATTCCAGTTCTGGGGTGTAGATCAAGGTCAGATTAAAGGTGTACCTCGATTAGCTATCGTTGAAGATGAAAATGTCAGACCAGATATGTATCAATAATTCCATATCGGTTAGAAAGCCCTTGAGTAATCATGAAAAAGTTTCTATTTCTCTTATAAATTAAACTTGAGGGTAAGGAGAATTAATATCGTGAGAAAGTTCACAGAACTTCAACAGAAAAATCAGAAAGAGCTTCTGAAGATTAAGGACGAGTTATTTAACCGCGTTCGTGTATTTATTAGAAAGTCGGAATTGAACCCTGCAGCGCTCCTAATGTTTGAGGCAGAGTTAAACAGTATCTTTGCTAGACTTGAAAAGAAGCTTAGCGAATAAATTAAAAAGATAAAAGATGAAACCGTTAAAGAGCAGTGAGAAACAAATAGAGTGGGCAGAAAATATAAGAGTTAATTTCTTTATTTCTAAAGACAATAAACCAGCATACTATGATGGAATGAGCGACAAGGATAAAATTCTTGAGCGTTCTTTAGAAACTTTCAAGTCTATAGCTAACAGAGAGTTTAAAGAAGAGACTACATTAGAAGAGGATGGCTTTAAATTCCAGCCTTTATGGGATAAGTTTATTGCTTTCGTTCAAAGCCAAGACGAGGCTAAATTTTGGATAGATAACAGATCTGAGCTTGAGCGAGGTGCTGCTGCTGTCTTTTCATATTTAATGGTTCTTTTGAGCTTGAGTGTAGAGGGCAGTAAGAATGTTCCAAAATACGGGCTTTATGCTGATCTATTAAAAGTAATTACAAAGTAATGTCAGATAACACTCTCACAACTCCTCAACAGCAAGATGAATTGGACAGGGTCATAGATCTGCTTATAACGGAGGATGAGCCCAAAAAACCAGGATATCTTGCTGTAGGTGACTTCCACTCTAAGAACGCACAGGCTTTCTTTGGAGATGAGTATTGTAGAAAGATCTACGAGGAATCTCCAAAGAAATACAAAGATGAAGTTAGAGCGGTCGGTAAGGTGGCAGGTTTGGCATTGGTCTATGGTTCATCTTGGAAGATGTTCCTTGATATTATACCTAACTGCACAGAGGCGCAGGCTAAATCAATCTATAACAATTTCTTTAACAGTCTACCTAGATTGAAGGCTTGGTCATCTGCTAACATTGCAAATATGTACAAGACGGGAACAGTCAAGACCATATTAGGCAGAGTTATTCATATAAAGGACTACGATTCAGACAACTGGAGCTTCAAGTCAAAGGCAGAACGAAATGCTCGCAACGCCCCAATACAGGGCTCTGGCGCCTCTATAATTAGATATATTCTGTTAAAGATATACAACCTAATCGATGAACACAAGCTATCAAGATTTGTAGGAACGTATGCCTTTAGCAACTACTATACAAGAATCTTATCCTTGGTAGATCCTACAGAGGAACAGATCAAAGCCTTAGAAGTAGACTTAGATAATCAACCAGAAGGAAACTGCAAGATTATCATTCAGAATAATGGTGCGGTAACGCAAGAATATGATAGGAATGTTCAGATGCTAAAGAGTTTAGTAACTAGGCATAACCTGTCTATTATTTTGTAAATTTTGGGGGTATAAAATGTTATCACAAGCAGATAGATACAAAATAGCTCAGAAAGAACTTTCAGCTTTGACCTCTCATATTAATATCTTTTCCTTTAACAAAGATATGTCTTATAAGGCGGTAGTTCTTGCTGTTAAGTCCATGTTATCGGCAGATGCATATAACATTCCAGAGGTCATAAAGTGCATTAAGAAGCGTATGGCTCAACATAAACTATACAGTGATCCTTACGAGGCTTATGAACGATCTCTTAACATAATAAGGCGGGTTTATGCCATTCCAGCCAACGACTAAGACAATAGATGACTTACTTCTAGGAACGCATACGGATTATATTAATCCATGGATCACTGTTCACGATGAGGTGGACTATACAACCCCTATAGCGTTATCGTTTCCTATTATGAAGCTAGTGACTGAAGTCGGCTCGTTAAAGGAAGTCTTGGATATGTTTAAACTACCAGGTTTGTCGATGAGCTATGATGTCGAGTTTGATAAGTTCAACTCATGGACTGCTTCATCGTCAGTTGACATCTATAAATATCCGCTTCACCATATTCAGTCAGAGTTGTATGCTGAGCTTGAAGCGACTAAGAAGGCAATAAAAGAGCGTAATAATGCTCAAACGTTAATAGAGCCGTCACAGACTCTCGACACTGCAAAAAGTCAAGAAGAGGTTACAAGTGTCTGCCTTAATCACGATCATCGAACAGACGCGTCGCCAGAAACCCCTAATACAACTATTCCAAATAATGACACATCGAATTCGAACTCAGTTGAAGAGCGAGGGGTGGATCTAGATGACGATTCAGGTGTAGTATTTGATGAAGGCGGGCATAAGACGCAGTCAGGTAAGGTTTATCGCTTCTGCTTGGCAGAGGTTAAGATAGAACTTATCGCTGCAATAGAGAAGCTTCCAGATGGATCAGATACGGTGATGATATCCTCTGGTGTCGAGAAGTTCACCTATAACCGAAAGGTGGATTTTAGCTCATTGGCGCATATGGTAAAATAGAGTCAAAATATCGTCTATAAAAATACCTCAAATATCCGCTGAAACTTAAAAAACTGAATATCCCTACAAACAGCAGGAATAGAGATCGTCATTCCTATAGAGAAAGTAACTCATATTTTGGGGTAATACTTAAACGGAAATTCCATTAGAAACAGCAGACTCAAAATTCGCCATATCCGTAACTTTGATATCAAGGTCGAAATTTGACCTAATTTGTTCTGAAACTTAAACGAGATCCAAATCCTAAACTCCCCATAAACTGGAGATACATAAGTTTAAATTCCTATAGAGGAACATCTCCAGATACGTCGAGAAAACTTAAACGGAAATTCCATTAGAAAAAGCAGCATCTTAATTTTACTGTGAGTCGCTTATCCAAATTCTTGACTTCAGATTCTCAAAATTAACAAATTATTTCAAATATTTGTCTTGAAACTTAAGCCAAATCCAAAAATAAAAGTCTGCATAAACAGCAGACATATAAGTCAGATTTCTATAGAGCCACGATTCCAGATTTCTGCTCCGAAACTTAAACTTAATTTTTTCTAATTTGCACAGGGTTTTGATATTGGATTTTGCATCCACAAAAGATGAAGCTTGCTGCGGCAGACTTCATCTAATAAAATAACCTTTGAAGGAGATTCAAACTATGAAGACTAACATAGCAAAAGTCATGAAAAAAGCGGACGCTTCGTTATCTCTCATTGCTAGTAATCTTGTTGCAGGTAAGTATCAGACTCGTGCTGAGTTAAAAAGGGTAAAAGCATCCGTGGATAATGCTATCAGCCTTTCTAGCAAAGCATTTGTAGCTCTACTAAAACCTGTAAAGGCTGGACGTAAGGGTCTGGCTAAGATTGCAAATGATGAATTCGACCAAGACATAACAAACGTAGCTCAGGCTCAGATCAAAGCTCAGATTTTGGGTAAGGTCATCGATGCAGAGCTTGACGATCTAGGCGAAGAGCCAACTGACGAAATTGTCGATAACGAGGATTTCGGCGTCAGTGATGAAGATCTAAGCGAAGCACCAGCTGATGGTAATGGCTCTGCTACAGAGCAAGTAGCGCCTATTTTAAAAGACGTAGTCGTTCCTGTCGTTGAGAACCTTGTTCCGCCAGTAGCGGATGACTTGGTAGAGCCCGCTGTAGAAAAAATTGTCGTTCCAGCTGTCGAGAAGGTAGTTGATGAGATTACTGACGAAGTTAAGGACGATGAAGGTGAGACTGCTGACCTAGACGTAGAGGAAGACCTAGACCTTGGCACAGAGGATGATGGCTTAGATGACATCGATTCTGATGACCTTTCTCAAGGTGAGGATACTCTTGATGAGTTCTTTGAGGACGAGGCGGTCGAGCCAATCGATACAGGCGTGGCTAAAGCAAAAGCAGCAAAAAGAGCAGCTGTTAAGGCAGCAAGAAAAAAGATGGTCATAAACAAAGGCTCTCAGATGTCACTTCTAGAGTCCGTATTTGACTTCAAATAAGATAGGAGACAACCATGTTAAATATACTTTACATTAACGGATCTAGGGATTCTGAGTTCGAGATCAACCCAGCACACCTAGTCGGTGACATCGGAGCCGTTCGTGCAAGTGCTAACATCCAAAAACTTAAGGCTGGACGTGTAGCAACTGTAGGTGCAGATGGCTATGTGAAAGTGGCGGGCGATGACGATGCTCAGTTCGCTGGCTTCATCATCAACGACGCAGCAGGTTATGAGTTTGAGAATACTCCAGCTATCGCTTCTGGCAAACTTCCACTTCTTATCGGCGGCGGTCTTGTAGAGACAGACCAAGTCAAAGAGACAGACATCAAACCAGGTGATCAGCTTTACATCGGTGACGATGGTGTTCTTACAAAGACTAAGGGCACATTAAAGAATGTATTCGGTCTTGCAAGAAGTGCAAACTCGGCAGCTAACAAGTTGGTTAGAGTTCAGTTCTAAGAGAAAAGGATAAAAAATGGCACAACTTACAATAGCACAAAAACGCGAACTCATCGCTAAACATATTAAGTCGGCAGCTGGACGCGCTAAGCTTGCAGCTTCTATGAACCGACCGTTACGAAAGATGAGGGACTACGTCAGCGTGGGTCGCCGACTTCTTTCAGTTGATCCTATCGCAGATGGACAGCTTCCATACTACGATAAAGATCCAGATATCAAAGCTTATATCGTAGGCGAAGAGGGCACTGATGTTATGACTGTAGCAAAAGGCTCTCGTATTTTCGTTCCAACCTTTGAGATTGCTACGTTGGTAACTGTTCCAATCAGCCAAGTTAAAGAGCGCCGATACGATATTAAAGAGCGGGTTCAAACTAAAACTAAAGCAGAAGTCATCCGCGTTGAAGACCAGAAGATCTTTAACATCATCGGCAGAGTAGCTAATGGTGCAGATGGCAATGCTCCAATTGCAGTAGCTGCAAATGCTGTTACCGTAGGTCACTTCAGTGATGCTATCGGTTTGGTAGAGTCTCATGGAGATATCCGCTGCGCTAACATCGTTATGAATCCAAAGCACAATACTTTGGTTCGTAAGCTAAACAGCGTACAGAATGGCTTTTTCGTGGACTTCGAGACAAGTAAAAGCTTAATAGCTACAGGTACTATCGGAACTCTATTCGGTGCTACTATCAACACCAGCTCAGAGGTTCCAGCTAATGAGATTTATTTCATCGGTGAGCCAGAGCTAGTAGGCGTCATCGTAGAGAGCATTCCGTTGAATGTCTTGTCGGCAGATTCCCCTGAGAGGAGAGAGTTGGGATGGTCGGTGTTCGAGAAAGTCGGCATTGCGATCCACAACCCAGACGGTGTAGCTAGCATTAAGCTCAGCTAATCCTTTATTGAGAGATAAGAGCTTCGGCTCTTATCTTTTATAATTTTAAAAACACACTAACCATTTAAAAATTTCTTTCTCTGTTCTACTTTAATATAATTTAATTATAAAAAGGGCTGATATGGAACAGTCTGCTAAGCAAACTAAATTAGAGAAATACGGATATGAATAACTTTAAGGCAGAGGACTTTCATGAGCGAAGTAATAAGATTCGTTGGGCTAAGGCATTAAAGGGTTATAAGGTAATCTTGGCAGAGCGAGGTATGCAATGGGAGCCGTGGCAAGAATTCACAGGCTGGAAAGATGAGTATGGAGATGATGGAACAACTGATTCATACAAGAGATACTTTGTTCATTGTGATAGGTGTAAGGGTCTAGCAATGGTTGATTACAGGCTTCGTTGCCTACACTGTTTTCCGCCAGAGGCTAAGATATCATATTTAGAGGTTGAGCTGATAATTTTCTTAGAAGCTCAAGGTATAAAAGAGTTAAAGCAATCTTTCCGTTGCTTATACGTTTGTAAGACCAACCCTCAAGAAATAGACATCTATAATCCAGAGCATAAGATTGGCTTGAAGGTTGACTCAGCTTATTTTCATAATGCAGGTATTAAACCACAAGGTTACCATCAGAAAAAGACTCAGCTGGCATTAAAGCAAGGTATAAAGTTATATCACATTTGGGACATTGATTATTGGAAGCATCAGAACTTGATAAAGTCTATGCTCTTGAACATCTTTAACAAGACTCCAAACAAACTAAACGCCAGAGATCTTATTGTCAAACAGCCAACTCCTCAAGAGGTTATAAGTTTCTTATCAATAAATCACCTACACGGCGTCGGTCGTCCATCAACTTATCAGTCGGGTCTGTATACAAAAGATAATGAGCTTGTCATGCTTATTACGGTGGCTAAGGACGGCGAACTATTGCGATTAGTGACTAAGAAGTTTACAATCGTTCGTGGCGGCTTCAGCAAGCTGTTTAAGTCTTTGAAAGATAAGATCAAATACACATACGCCTATGAAGACCTGACCCCAGATCCTCAGGACTCTGTCTATGTGAAGTCTGGTCTGTTTGAATATAAAAGAACAACTCAGCCGTCTTTACTATACTACAACGAAAGTTTGCAGAAGGTAGAGCCTAGGCAGACTTACCAAAAGCATAAGATGAAAGATATGTTTGAAGATTACGATAATCAACCTGTTAACCAGTTTCTTTTAAGTAAAAAGATTTTTCCTATTTACACAACAGGCAACCACTACTACGAGGTTAAGAAATGACTTTTTATTATAAAGCAAGTCTATGACATCAGATAAGGAACATAAAATGAAAATTTTTAGCAGTTTAAAAGCAGATAACCCTCTTAAAAATCTTGGACCTAAGTCAATGGGTACTTTCATAGATCTTAATGACAGGAAATTCGAGTTTGATAAGAGTCGTTCCTCTTTTTATATTAGCAATAGTTCTTGGGAAGTGTCTGTATCTCTTGCTTTGGATAATGGTAAAATAACATCAATGACTTATAAGCCAAGTGCTAATATCTTAAATTTCATAAAAGATAACAAAAGCGTGAGAGCTCCTTTGTATGCTGCCTTAAAAGACTATTTAACTAAGAGTCTAAACACTTACAAAGATGTTCCTCCGTTGTCTTTTAAAGACATTCAACAGATTTTTGTGGATTATTTAGGAATCTCTGAATAAAAGAGGTTTCTACTTACAATAATGAATATAAGATGTAATCTTATACCAAAATAAACGATTGAGGAGATAACTATGAGTAAGATCATTGTAAACCGAGATTTTAACGGAGCTGATGCTTCTGTGTTTGGCTTCCAAGCCAGAGGCACAGAGCTGAAGGACGTTAACCCAGACTACCTAGAAGTCCTAAAGAATCTAGGTTTCGTTAAAGAGTTTCAGGACGGCGAGGACGTAGTTCTTGACCCTATTGACAGCATTCCAGAGGATGAGAGTCAGCCATTTTCTGGAGAAAAAGTAGAGGACGTAGTAACTGCAAGCGGAGATGAAGAAGCAGGTGATAAGCCAGTCGCTGATATCAAAGTTGCACTAGAGGCTGCCTCTACTAAAGATGAAATTAAAAAAGCTTTGGCTTCTCGTGAAGACATCATCAACGAGTTAGCTTGGAATAAGTCTATAGCTAACATCAAAGAAGAGGCTTTAAAGCTTCTCGATGCATAAGCGTTATGCTTCCTTGATAAATGGCAGACAAGCTTTCGCCACTTGTCTGCCGTCTTTAGTTTAAGGGACTTCAATGATTCTTTCTGATGCGATTTCAATCACAGAACTAGTAAATGAAAATGATAAACGGTTCAATAACCGTAGTCTTAACTGTAATGTCTATATGATGGACTACGAAAAGAAATCTTATGATGACAGAATCAGATATTTATTTCTTGTGAAGTGCAATGAGTCTTATAGCAAGACGTCAGGTCATATTGTTACGTTGGTCTTTGACAAGAACTCAACTAAGAAGGGTAAGCCTCTTACGGACGATGTTCGAGTTCATTGTCAATGCCCATCATTTATATTTTTCGGACCTGCTTACAACTCCACTAATCCAGTAACGGGTGACTCTTATAATCTCGATATAATAGAAAATCGCCCACCAGATATTCGAGATCCGTTCCGCAAGGTCAAGGTTTGTAAGCATATTGTTCGAGTTAAACAGGCGCTCAGAGGACTATCCTATACTAAGTTAGACCATAAGGTGGGCTTAACTGCAGCCATGAACTCTCTTGATATCCCTGTCGTGCCAATCCAAGAGGCATTTGGTGTAATTATTAATCACATTGAGGCTCATTGTCCAGACATCAACCCCTTAGAGTTCATATCTACAATCACAAAAGAAAATTTTGAAACGAAGCTTTTACAAATCAAAGCCATAATTTAACAAACCTTTTCAGAAAGGATTAATTATGGATTTAGCTCCAATAATAGCGGAAGTAAAACGCAGATGTCGATATGATAACATAGACGACATTATAGAGAAGCCATCAGACTTTGATATAGAGGATGCCATTTATGATTCTTTGGCAGATATCAATTCATTAGAGCCAGAGACCTCTTTTTCTTTAGATTACATTTTATCAGAGGGCGACTACCGAGATAATAAAGACAGTCGTTGGCGAAGAGTATTAATTCTAGGCGCCTGCGCTCACTCTCTGCAAGCATTGACCTATGACTGGACTCATAATGGCTTTGACGCAGATCTTAATAATGGCGTGGCAGTCAAGGACAGACTATCAGATTATAAGGATTTGATGTCAACGATGAAGCAAGAGTTCGATACACGCTTACAGGCACTCAAGACTGCGTCACAGAGGTTTAGTCGGGTTTCTCACTTCATTACTAACCGTAACCCGTTAGCGGGCGGCGCAACCTATTCTAATCGTGTCAGAACTTATTATTATAAATCAACTAGGCTATAGGCTATGTCTTTATTAACCTTAACAAATAGAGCCAGACGTTCAGCTTCGAAGTTCATTTACTTGACTACTTTCCATTTGGGCACAGATGTAGATCTATATTTTCCACAGGAGAGTAAGTCAATTTATAACGATGAGGACTCTGATTATAGTTACCCAGAGGTTCCTGACTGGTCTGGTAGGCTCCTCTTGACTCAGCTCATACAAGAGGGTCAGAATACAAACGATATGGATATGATCTTGGCTGAGATTAGCGATCGGAAGCTCTTGGCGCCATTTGATATGGTCTATGTTCTGAACCCAGAGTTGAGAATTGCGTATAAGAACCAGAAGTTGAAGTTACCTTTATGGGCAGAGGACGGTCGTCCGCAGTATTATGACAGTCATGACCAGCTGAAGCCCGTTCCCGATAAAGATTTCATTACAGAGCTCCCGTTGAACACAATGATTTCAATTAACTTAACAGATCAAGTTAATGCTAAGAGAATACAGGGAACAAGATTACGCATAGACACTGCTTCAATTTATGGTAACAATCTTTATCAGCTTTATGGCTTAGTGCCAATGGAATAAGGAGGTCATTATGATTACATCCGTCGCTATTAAATCAGCCTTGAATAAAATTGCGTCCGATTTGAAGGACTGCAAGCTAATTTGTAGCATAGACCCTAAGACAAAAGAACAGAAAATCAAAACTATATACGACCCGCAGCTGACCTTTCTGCGTTCGTGGAGCAAGAATAAGAAACCTACTGTATTAATCGAAGATAAGATATTCAATCCATTAGACGTTATAAAGAGAATCAGCCACCCACCTGATCTGTGGTCGATGATGACTTGGAACAGAGGGCAGATGGACATCGATTCCAGATACGGTCTAAAAAGCTATAGTTTTGCTACTCCCGTTCCTACAGGTAATGGTAAGACGGTCAATACGTATAAGGCACGTATGGTGCAGACTCCTCTGACTGTGAAGTTCTATACAAATAATGGTAATTTGATGGAGCAGATAGAGGAGACTATTATGGCACTCTACACAGTTAATAATGTCTTTGATACTCCAGTCGAACATATAGGCTCAATGACGACAGTCTTATCTCCATTAGAGGGTAATACCATAGAGAAGCTTGATACTAAGACTACAGGTCAGGTATTTGAATATCAGTGTGAGTTCTCATTGTACTATATGCTTTTTGCAGATGGTGCTAGAAACCTCCCGTTGATAAAAAGAGCTTTTATCAACGTAAATGTCGGAACACTTGTTGAGTCTGAGTTCGACATCGGTTTTAAAAAAGATGTCGAGACAGGCGAGATAAGTATATATCGCGAAAAACCATAACAGAAGGGATTTTCTCATGGCAAGTAATAAGAAAACAGAATTGGCAGAAGTGACTTCATCTGTTAGCGTCATGATTATCAATACAAGCCCATATATTTGCTATGTGGACCTAGATGGTAATTATGAGACTCCAGATGATATCGTGGTGATCGGCTCTCAGGGATCGGTCAAGGCTTCCTTGACTGAAGAGCGTATAGAGGCGCTTAAGACAGAGAAGCCAGAATTAGTAATCAAAAGACTAGGAGCATAAGATGTCCAGTGCAAAAGTAACATTAAAAGAAGTTGATTTAAGCACACGTGTACCTAGATTCACGGGCATCGCAGCTGGCATCGTGCTTCCTGCTCACCGTGGAGCTGTAGATACCCCAGTGCTGGTAACATCCGAAGAGGAATTCATCGATGTATTCGGCGAGCCAGATCCAAAGCTTGGCTTAGCTCATTACTCTGCTTTAGCTTTCTTGTCGCAATCAAATAAGCTTTATGTCGTTCGCGTTCATAACGGTGCTGCATACGGTGTTCATTGTGCGCCCTATGTTGGAACAAAAGAGCCAGAGGCATTAGTACCGTCAGAGCCTATCAAATCGATTAGATTCTTTGATTTCAAATCTAACGACACAGTCACAGGTGCTTTCGTAGCAGCTTATCCAGCGGCAGAGAACAATAAGCTATCCTACAGCATCGAGCCAAGCAAGAACTATAAGAACGGCTATATTATAAAAGTCTACCTTGATACTACAGGCGGCACAGAGTTGGTTGAGACTCATGAGGTCACGAGAGAGTCCTTTAAGAGTTTGAATAACAGCCAGATGAGAGTTGATCATGTCTTGGCTAATCGTTCACAGTATCTACGCTTCATAAACAATGTTCTTTGTGTGGATGAGAAGGGTAACCCTGCCCCATTCAGTGTAGGTCAGAAGTATGATATTCATCTTGCAAAAGAGCCTTATACTTTGAAGGCTGGAGAAACGTTGGCGAAGGGCGTAGACCCTAAGAAAGGCACAATCGTATTCGATGATGGCTTGTTCTGGGAGTATGTCGGTGCTGACGAACAAAAAGAGGGTTATACAATCACTCCAGCTGATTTCACAGCAGAGAAGACTAAAGCTTTGTGGAAGCTGGTAACATATAAGCCAGTTGTAAATAAACTCGTCGGCGGTTCTGATGGTGAGGCTATCACTATCGGTCAGTTAATTAAGGGTGCAGAGAAGATGAGTCAGGCAGAGACCTATGACATCAAGATCTTTATGGATGGCGGTTATACAGATCATGCGTTCCACACAGCACTTCTTGAAATCGCTAAAAAGCGCGTTAACTCTATCTGCTATTTCTCAGCGGACCCAGAGGCAGAGAAGCTTCCAACTAACAGAGCACAGGCAGTTGTCAACTACAGGAAAGAGTCTCAGGCTAACTCCAGTTACGGCGGTCTATTTTCGCCACACGTTAAGGTTTATGATAAATACAACGATATTTATGTCGAGGCTGGACCAGATGGCTTCGTAGCGGCTGCTATGGCTTATACAGCTCGAAATAACAATATGTGGACTCCAGCGGCTGGTTGGGACAATGGCATGTTAGCGGTCAGCGGCTTGACAGCAGTATATACTGAGGGCGAGAGGGATATCCTATACGATAACGGCGTTAATCCAATCAGACAAGCAGCTAATAAGGGCATAGCTATCTGGGGTAATAAGACCTTACAGGCGAAACCATCAGCTCTCGATCGCTTGAATGTCAGAATGTTGCTCATCGTTATCGAGCCTAGCGTTATGGATTTCCTAGATTACTTTGAGTTTAAGGTTAATGACCAGATAACTAGACTTCTCATCTCCGATGGCTTAACAGCCTTGATGAAGGACATTAAGTCTAAGGGCGGCGTCTATGACTTTAAGGTCATTTGTGATGAGACTAACAACACCCCAGCAATCATTGATAATAACGAGCTCTACGCAGATATCTACGTTAAGCCAGTCAAGGCAGCAGAGTATATAACATTTAGAACTGTTATCACTACAACTGGTGCTAACTTCAATGCGGTAACATTGGGATAAAGGATAGAAAATGCATTTTTCAGCGGGACAATTAAATACAATTAAAGATTTACAGACCACCTATAACTGGCTGGTTTCATTCAGTGGACCTACATCGGCTCCATTGGCATCTGAGGACTTGCATCTCAGATGCCAGACTTCGGACTTGCCAAAGAGAACCCATGAGCTCCAAAGCGTAGAGCTTCATGGTCATACGATTAACAGACCGGGTAAGGTTACACAGGCTGGTGAGCTGAACTTACAATTCATAGAGGATGTAGATGCCGTCGTTGCTAAAGCTTTCCGCGAGCTTGAGGATAAGACTTGGACTTGCGACAGCGTAGGTGACAGTAAGGGTAACCGAGAGGATTTCGGTGCGCTTGAATTCACTATGACGATGATGCTTCTGGATCATAAAGAGCAGCCTACTCAGACATTCACTTTGCACGAGTGTCAGTTGAAGGAGTTTGATGCTGGCGGCGCTCTAAACAGTGATAATGACTTCTTTAAGCCAACAGCCCAGATTGCATATAACTACTTCACTTGGAAGAAAAACTAATAAGGCTTAGGCATGAAGCTATCGGTGGCTGAACTATCCAAGATTGATTTTGCATCAACTCACAGGTGGTCAGTCACTCTTGATGGCATTGGAATATCAACCAGCCGAGGCACATATATCCCTGCAACTAACGTAGAGGAACATATGAACGGCATAGAGAGTAAGTCTGTAGATGTCGGACCTGCTTCCTATTCCTTGCCGCATAAGCAGACTGGACCCTCTCTGTCTATATCTTACATAGACGACAAAGATTACACTATACATTTACAGCTTAGAGATTGGATAAAGGAAGCCTTTGATAAGGGTCGAATTTATTTTTCTAAGAAAAAGAAATTAACCATTATCAAATACGGGTTGAAGGATGAGGTAATATCAGACTCATCCTATGAGGTCTTACCTGCATTTGATATGAAGTTCGTAGGAGACAATAATGTCTCATTATTGTCAAACTCTATGAGCTTGGTTGTCTTAAGTATTATTAAACAATAAATCAAAAGGATAAATTATGATTGAGTTAGAAGAGCCGATTGATAAACCTGAGGTTAAGCCTGAACTTCAAGAGAGCAAGAGAGATTATCATACAGAGACTATTCCAGAGGGTTACTCTGTCTTGAATAATTTACCTAGTAAAACAATTCCCTATGACATAAACGCTCTGTTTGTCCGTCCATTGTTCATGGGTGAGATAGAGCAACTTTCAGATATGACGCAGTTCAGTCTGCCTAAGTTCTTGTCAATTATTAAGAACGTAGTCAAGGGCGTAGATATAAAGAACTTAGCCGTGCTGGACTTGAAGGTCGCCTTGATCTATTCCTTAATTTTGTCAGAGGACGCACAGGGATGGACATTAGAAAATACCTGCGAGTATTGTGGCACAAAATTCTCTCATCGTCTAAAGGTTCAAGATTTAGAGTTTGAGGACTTTCCTTTGGATGAGCTTCCGATAAAATCAACGATGAAGCAAATTGAAGACTGGGACTTTGATCTGTTACGTATGCACCATCTGCTAGAGGTTAATGCTTTCTTAGACAAAAAGAGTCAAGATGAGGAGCTGAATGCAAAGCTTCTAATGCTTGCCTTTGCTAGTAATCAGAATAGCAAAGAGGAAGCATATAATTTCTTGTATAAACTTCCTGCATCTGTAGAGAATAGAGATGAAATAAATCGTCTTTATGGATTAATCTTGCAAAGCATAAAGCCAATTCATGTTACGTGTCCTAATCCAGAGTTATATGTAACGTTAGAGAACTCAAAAGACGTAACTAGGCTGCTTTCAGAGTTTAAGAGCGTGTCTTATCTTAATGAAAAGGCTTACCTGCCTACAGACCCTCAGCTTCGCAAAGAAATCTTAGATTTTTTGAAATCTAATAATATTAAATACACAACTCATAAGTGCGGTCATGAACAGTTGAGACAAGTGAGCTTAGATTTCTCTCACTTGTATCCCTAATGTAAGCATCAACGAGCTTTACTATGCATATCACGTCATGATGCAGTTGTATCATATTCCTCTCACGGACTTGTTGTGTATGCATTTTAACAAGTTTAAGCTGTTAGGTAAGCAAAAGGATGTAAAATAAATGGAATTTGATCCGTCAGACATAGATCTAGAACAAGCCCATATCACGTTAGCGGAGTTGATCGCTAATACTAAGATTTTATTTAAAGCCACTCAGCTGGCACAGAGCACTAATAAAGATTTGCTTAAGACATATGAGAGCTTGTCTAATAAATTCTTAGACCGAGAGAAGATGGTCGGTTATGAAATGACGGAGCTTCTTGATACGTTACGTGCATTAACAAAAACGATTGATAAGAACCCAGAACAAGCATCAAACTTTAATACGCAGGATTTGTCTAACGCTCTCTTGGATGTCTTGTCAAGATCTGGCGTGTCAGACACTACAAAAAAGACTATATCAAGAAACTATGCAGATGCTATGTCGCAGGTATCTGGGTCAGAGGTAGATCGATCAAACCTTGTTAATTATGTCAAGACGATAGCAGATCAGATGAAAGGTCAGGCTAGGCAGGCACAGTTGCAGGCTCGTCCTGCTCTGCGAATGGCAAGGAATACAGATTCAGTCTTAGATGAGGTAGTTCATGATGAAACTCAGACTACATTATCTCAGTTGGCTAAGAAAAAGGCAGGTCGTTTGTCTGAGGGGAAGATGGCAGGCGGCATAAGCTATGTAGAGGATCTGTTCGGTGTCAGAGGTGCTACAGATTTTGTGTCTGATAAAATGGGCAGTCTGTTCGGCTTTGATAACCTGAAAGAGAAACTTCTTACTTTTGTCGGTAATTCTGCTAAGAAACTTTACGGTGGAGTAGAGAAATTCCTGCCAGATATGTTTAAGCTTGATGAGAGGCGCTTCTATGCCTTGAATCAAGAGATTATGTTTAATGCTCAGAAAATCCTCGATGAGATTGATAACGATATGTCTAGACTTCTTATCAAGAGAGATAATGATCTGGTTAAACTAAAGAAAGATTTAGAAGCGGGTGACATCAATCTAGATGAGTTTAATAAAAAGAGAGACGCTCTAGATGATAAGCTAGACAAAGCTAAGGCTAAGCTCGATAAGAAGCGTGCCAAGATTCAAGATGAATTTGATGATGCTCTTTTGTCTGTATCAAATGTAGATTTCAGTGGTGTTGCAGAGAATCTGTATTCAACCATAGAGCGAAACCGCAGAGATATGGAAGCAGATTTAGCAGAGAGAATGAATCGAGGTATCATATCCGATGACGAGGTCAAGAAGTCTAGGGCTAACTTTGCTTTAACAGAGCATAATCTTAAGGCTGGTCTGAAAGACGCCTATGTCAAGAAAGAAAATTTCAACCTAGACAGATACATTCAAGAGGTCACTAAAGCAACGCAAAGTGCCAGCTTGTCAGAGGAACAATTAACTAAGCTTAATGATAACTTCAGTGAATTCTTACGATTTGAGAAAGAGAAAGACCGAAAGGAGGAGCTGAACTCCGATATTTTCTCTAAGTCAGACGAGGATAAAAAAGAGGATTCTGACTCAGGCTTTAAGAATAATATGAAGGAACAGCTGGAGAAGAAAAACGACGGAGATTCTCTCTTGGATTCTCTAGGCGATATGCTTGATGGTGATGGCGGCGGTCGTAGACGTAGAGGTCGAAGGCGTGGCAGAGGGAAGCTAAGGGGTGCGAAGCCTAGAGGCATTTTTGGAAAGGCTGCTAGGATCGGTCGCAATGTCTTAGGTGGTGTCGGTTCATTTGTCGGGGGGTCGACGGTAGGTGGGGTTCTGTCATCAGGTACATCGATGGTCGGTAAGGCTGGCAGAGGTTTAATGACTGCGGGTAAAGGTGCTGCACGGTTATTGGGTAAGGCAGCGCTTCCACTAGCGGCTCTTATGGCGGCTAAGGACGGCTTTGACGGTTGGAACAACGCAGCTTCTAACTTTGATTTAAAAGAGGGTCAAGAGGCTACTACAGGGCAAAAGGCATCATCGGCAATCGGCGGCGTAGTCTCTGGCTTAACGATGGGTCTGGTTGATGAAAAGAAGGCAGCTCAGACCGTTCACAAGATAGGCTCGGGTATAGCAGACTTCTTTGGCTTTGGAGATAAGAAAGAGGGCGAGGGTGAGAAAGAAGAGACAGGATTCTTTAGCTCTTTAAAGAATAAGGCTAAGAAAGCTTTAGAGTATTCCCCTATAGGCTTAATAAGCAAAGGTGTGAATAAGATTATGGGCGTCGGAGAAGAGAAGACCCCAGAAGAGATAGCAGAGCATAAGAAAGAGATGGATAAGAACGACAAGATGATAGAGCTCCTTGAAATGCTTGTAGATAAGAATATGATTGTTAACGTTAATGGTGGTTCAAGTGGCGGCACAAGCACTCCTAAGCGCAACGATGATTTAGGCATAATGATGGTTAACAATGGGATGATACAATGACATTAATTGAAGAAGCAATAAACGGGACTTTATTTCCAGACTTTACAGTTCACATCATAGGAGATGGCGTGTCCTTAACCTCAGTCTTAACTCAAGGCATATCTTTTAATGCACAGGTTGATTGGACATCAGATTCCCTGATTCCAGAGAAGATGCAAGAGTGGGCGAACAAAGCAGCAACTTATGCAAATAAATTAAAAGTAACATCAGCTTCTGGCTTGAATGAACAGGCAACTTTATTTAAGTGGGCATCGTCTCAGAACCAGACATTTTCATTGCCATTGATATTCTCATATGGAGATGCTTCGCCTCTTAGTTCAATAAAGCAATTAAACAAACTAGCATATCCTAAGGACAAAGGCACAGGCACAGGATTTTATACTGCGCCTATGGGATATATGGGCGGCAATGATAAAGCAGGCTTGTTACAGGTAACAATCGGCACTTGGTTCAGAGCCACAGATGTCGTCTGCACTAGCAATAGCTTTGAGCTTGATTCTATCTTTGATGAGAACGGTAAGCCAGCATTAGCCACCTGCACAGTTAATTTTTCTGCTAATAAGCTCTTGACTGCAGATGAGTTTAGTGCTTGGTTTCTAGAGTGAGGTGAGGTATGGCAACTTTATTAAATAACGTCACAACGAACCGATATAATATATCTAACTTCTTAAAGTTCACAGAAGAGAACGGCTTTAATGACTTTGACTTCTTTTATAACAGATCTTTAACTCGAACCATAAAGGAAATCCCTACAGAGGGTATAAAGGATGTCTTGGAGGGTGGCGAGGTCAGACTAGACAAGATTTCTTATGATTTATACGACACAACAGCTTTATGGTGGCTCTTAGCTATATACAACGATATTCCTAATATTTTTTGTAACACTGTCGCGCAGATAAAATATCCTAGCTTGGCATCTATAGAGGATTGGTATTTCACTAATCGTGAGAAGTTAGTTTATAAGGACGATTAGTATGATGTTCGGCGTTAAGGGGCAGTGGAAGTGTCTAATAAAGATAAATGACTTAGAGCTTGACCCAGAGTCTATCCAGAACTTGACTGTCATAGAGGAGGCTGGTAATATTTTACCTGTCGTAGAGTTACAGTTGTCTGTCATAAACAATACTCTTTTTGAGGTCATAAACAATGCTTCGTCTTTGAACATTATGTTAACTAAGGATGATAAAGATGAGGATATGTTCACAGAGTTTCTTATCTTAAAGAACCATAATCTCCCAGCTACACCAGGTGCACATGTAATAAACTTAAAAGGCATTTTGAATGTTCAGTCTTATTTTCTGAATCAGGTCATAGCATCCTATGATGACTCTGCCGTGAATGTAATTGCTGCCTGCCTGCAAGAGAATAACTTGATTCCCGTGATAAAGCATCCGTCGGCAGATCGTCAGAAGTGGATAAGATACAATCAGACGGCTCAGAAATTCATATCAGAGACTCTAAAGCATACTTATGCAGATGATAATTCTGCCTTTTCATTAGGCATAGGCTTTAATAAGAAAGCAATCATTGCAGACTTGACTAAGGTCTTGCTAGAGGTTCCAAAAGAAAACTTAATGTCTTTCTCTACTAAGAGTGAGGGGGCTAAGGTTTATAATTTAATTCAACCTATAAGAAACAACTTCGGCTTCTATGATACATTAACGAAGGCAGGGCGCTCTATTCTGAACTTTGACCAGATCAGAGGAACTTATAAGAGCTATGTTTATACTCCAGATAAGATAACTACGTCAGATATGCCTAGCTTGGATAAGTTTAACAGAGTTTCGGCATTCGACCATATGAACGACAACACATATGACAATTACTATCTGGCATCATTAACGCAGTCTGCCAATTTAGCCAAGCTGTCAAACTTTGCCACATATGTAGAGTTCGGTAACCAGTTCATAGATGTTAATTTGCTAGATGGTTATACGGTTATATTTCCCCCAGATAACACTTCCTCTAATTTGGCATCAGAGATTTATTCGGGTAAGTGGGTCATAACAAAGATTATACGATTTATTCAGAGTAACAAGTTGCTGACTACAGTTGAGATTTCCCGAGAGGGAATAAATACATTGAAAAAGAATAATTAAAGGATATTTGATATGCTTGTTAATACTCTGCAGGACGTTAAGTTTGAGTCTCAGCTCGTTAACCGTACTCATGTGGGTACTGTAATAGATAACAAAGATCCTAAGGGTTTACAGCGCTTACGGGTGTCTATTCCTAGATTGACAGAAGGCATTCCCACAGAACACTTACCTTGGTATTCAATCAAACATCCTATAGGTTTGGGTGGCGCTAGGACGTCAGCATTTTCAATTCCAGAGGTCGGTGCTACTGTCACAGTTATCTTTTATACAGAGAACATCTATACAGGTATTGTAGATGGTATTCTCATAACAGAGCAGAATAATCAGGTTAATGTAGCCTTGTCAAATGTTCCGCCAGATGTTCCTGTTGATTTTAAGAACTATGCTACGAATGTTAAGACTGATCCAAGTGAGGCGCGAGGTTATGTTAATCGAAACTACCCAGAGTCTTATGGCTTTATAGACAGTACGGGTAACTGGAGTCGTGTTGATAAGAAAGCTCAGTCTATGGAGTTCGTCCATAGTTCAGGTTCCTCTTTCAGTATAGACAAAGATGGTAACGTAACGATTCATATCTCTGGAAACTTAACCTTAGTCGTGGATAAGGACATACAGCAGACCTGCATAAATAACGTTAGTTTCAATTCTGGCAATTTGTTCAGCAGAACAGATGGCAATAATACTACTTATGTTGGTGGCATAAGATCAACTGAGACGATAGGTAACTCCACAGAGATCGTTGATGGAGATAAAATCAAGGAATATAACGGTCAGGATTTGGCTACAGTTGCTTCAACTAAAAAGACCTTTATAGGGGGTGACCTATTGGCACAGGCTGCTGGTCAGGTTGCTACGGTATCTTTAGGCAAGCATACGATAAAAGCAAATCGAATAGATCTAAACTAGAAGGACAGGAATATGCCAAAGGTAGGACGTATCGGAGACTCGACATCGGCTCCAGCTTCAATTACAGGTGGTTCGCCTAATGTGTACGCTAATGAAGGGTCAGCACCTACTATAACTGCAATAGACGCTCTGCCACGGTATCAGAAACCTTCTCCTGTAGCTTCTCCTGTATTAACAAGAGGCTTGGTCTATGACAAACACAGTGCTTATCAAAAGACTAATATTCTCCCAGCCTTGAAGAAGACTGATGTTCCTAAGGATTGCCCTACGAATGCAGAGCAAGAGGATAAGCCAGAGATGGAGAGCAAGCCGTCGAACTGTAAGGATTTAGAGTTCGTGAATCCAATCGTAGAGGCTAATACGTTATTGGCTATGGGAGACAGGGCTTGGCATGAGACTGGCTCTAACCCTAATATAACCGCTCTATGGGATTCATTGGGTTATGATGGTAAGAAGTTCGCAGACCATACTGCATGGTGCGCAGTCTTTGTCAGTGCCGTTCTAAAACGGTCAGGGTGCAAGTATCTTAAGACAGCTTCATCTAGGGCGTATGCTACATACGGACAAGAGGTTAAGTCATTGAATGATGCTCAGGCGGGGGATATTCTTGTATTTTACAGAAGCGGTAAGGGTTCAGGTTATGGTCATGTAGGCTTTTATGCAGGAAGTCATACAGCAGATAGAGTATCGGTCTTAGGCGGTAATCAGTCAGATAGTCTTAATATCAAGAACTTTAGAATTTCAGGTTCAGGTTGGGGCTTATTAACTATACGTCGGGCAGTGTCTTGTAAGGACGGCTCAACATCTCCAACAGTTGTGTATAACAAAACTGGTGGCGCTGGCGGTAAAGTTGTCTAAGTTTTCACGGACAGATCAGATAAATATAAGAGGGTAGAGTAAATGGTATCTAAATACGCAGACGTAACATTGAAGGGGCTAGCGATAAATTCACAGGCAGTTGAGTCCTCTTTAGATAATATTATGCGTCTGTCATCCTTTGATATTTTCTTTAATCAGGTTGGGGCTAACCTTGACCATTTACTTTTTAAGCCTATGAACTCTCAGACGGAAGCAGAAATTTATTTTTATTTGACCTCTGCCATAGAAAAAGTCGACGATCGAATTGTAATCGATAATACGACCAGTAGAGTTCAGGCGGATTATGATAACCATGTTTATAAGGTCACATTGAGGTACAGAATAAAAGGTCTGGATGAGAGTTTATATACTTATGCAAGAAACATCCGAGTAAAATTTAAGGACATCTTATGATATTAAAAGACAAGTCATTATCCTTTGAAGAATTAAAGAAAGACGCTGTTAAATATGTTCAGTCGCTTCCAGATGAAAATAAATTTAAGGACTTCTACCTATCCTCTCAGGGAGGTATTCTTATTGACCTCTTGGCAGGCTTTGCTACGTGGTCTGCTTATAAATATATGAACAATCGTGGCGAGTCTTACCTAGAAGAGGCTAAGCTTAGGTCATCTGTCGTTATGCTTGCTAAGTCTAAGGGCATTTATTTAGCCCCTGCTAAGACCTTAACTCTAGAGGTGTCCTTTATGGCGACGCAGTCCTTGACCATCCGTAAGGGTGATGTCGTCGGTGATTTAGGTGTCTTTACAGCATATAGCTTAGAGGACGTAATCCTAAAAGAGAATGATCCGTATAAGCTTCAGGTCGCTATAGGTAAGGTCGAAACAAAAGAGTTTATAGCTAACTCGTCAGATTATTTCCAAGAGATAGAGTTTAACTTCGCTAACCCTTATATCTGTGATCAGATAGAGGAGATAACGGTAAATGATATAGCTTTGACCCCAGTTTATAACCCGCAGCAGGTTGAATCAGTAGAAAATACTAAGAACCACGTTCTGCGTTATGTGTCAGACAATAAATCAATTTTAACATTCGGTAACTCTGTCTTAGGCAAGCACCTGCAGATACATAACAAGATCATATACAGAGCCTTGACTTATAACGACACATTATTGTCGGCAGATCCAAAGAAATTAAAATTGCTGTATGGTAACATATCAGATATTAAGACATTGATCTTACCAAGTAAGTATTTATCAACAGAGGATTTAAGGCGGGCAGCTTTATTCACATCAGTTAATGGAACCTTAATCGTACCGTCTCATTATGAGTCGGTATTAATTCATAGGTTCGGTCAGTATTTGCATGACATTTATGTCGAGGATGACTATCCTGCTGACACAATCCATTATTTACCAAATGATAAGTTCTCAGAGGCTATCCGCGTTCAAATCGTTAAGCTTATCAACGATAAGAAAGGCACGGCGGTCTTGGTTAAGTTTAATGAGCTGACTCCAGCGTCTGGCGTAGAGTTGTCCTTGTCCTTAGACTACACAGCCACTAATCTTACGCAGTCAGAGATCAATAAGCTAGTAGATGATTTTATCACAGAGAGAAAGAATAAAATTTATACATCAGACAAGACTCTTTCAACAGCTGAGCTTGTAACGGAT